>ERZ1643246.2882-NODE-2882-length-15558-cov-11.620977_pt1 | contig 15558 bp, 10 predicted proteins | sample MGYA00579265_ERZ1643246 | MGnify/ENA primary metagenome ERZ1643246 (study PRJEB29033, sample SAMEA4952261) | chicken gut metagenome | biome: Broiler Chicken; feature: Gastrointestinal Tract; material: Caecum | place: Ireland | collected 2018 | study: Broiler... | reverse complement strand
TATCTAATTTTGGTAACTTCACCAGAACTGAAAATTTGTCCGTCAGTAAGAACAATTCTTCCCAAATCATCAATGGTAGAAACTACACCAGTTATTATTTTATTTCCTTGTTTAATGCGAACTTCTTTACCGATAACAACAGATAATTTACGATATTCATCCATAAAATCAGCAGAAGTATAGTTACGATAAATAGCGAAAAATTCATCTAAGCAACATGCAATAAACATATTTCTGGATACATGGTATTTTTCAGCTAACTCTTTAAGTGAACCAACTCTTTCCCTAAGTTCAGCAGGGAATACTTCTAGGGGAGTGGTATAGTTTATACCAATTCCGATAATAACTTGTGAGATACTTTGAGTTTCAAGGTTAGCAACACCCTCAGTTAAAATGCCACAAATTTTCTTACCGTCAAGTAATACATCATTAACCCATTTAATTTCTGTATCTTTGTGGAATAACTTTTTGATAGTACGACTAACCGCAATAGCGACAGCAGTAGTCAATAAACCAGGATTTAAATCATTTTGATGTTGATTTTCAAGCAAGATGCTCATATAAATACCGGTATTCTTAGGTGATTCGAATTTTCTGCCATAGCGTCCGTAACCTGCCGTTTGTTGGTCACTAATAATTACCAGTGGCTCAGTAGAATGACGTTGACTACTGATATTTTTAGCTTCAGAATTAGTAGAGTTAATAGTTTCATAAACATGTAAATCAAGATTATCAGTATGTAAATATTTGTTAATAAACGCAGTATTCAATACTCCATTATCAACTAGACAATATCCTTTTCTTGTTTTACTGGAAATTTCATAGCCTTGTTCTTTTAATTGTTTGACAGCTTTCCAGACCGCTGTGCGAGAGATATTTAGTTTATTTGATAATTCTTCTCCAGATGTATAATTTCCTAGATTTTGGATAAAATAATTTAAAACAGCTTCTTCAGTGTTCATAAAATACACCTCGTTGTTAATGATATACTAATTGTAGCAAATTCAAAGACTTAGTAAAGTTTAATTCAGATTCTTTTTCTGAGAAATAAAAAGTGGTACGTTAGTAAAGATTGAGAGGTGTAGAGTTGATGAGAGTAAAGAAAAAATATTTAATAGAATGGCTATTAATAATTTTAAGTGGTATTCTTATCTATTTTTTAGTTGATAATGATGCTTTTTTATATAAAGATCCAGTCGCTCAAATTGTGAGTGTAACAAATTCAAAGGCAACTAAAACAGAAGATACATATAAAAATAAGGATATGACGACGGAACAAACTTTAAAAGTGAAAGTTCTTAACGGTCATAGAAAAGGAGAAGTGTTAACAGCCAAGAATACTTTTTCTAAATCAGGCGGATATGATCAGAGATTTTACCGCGGACAAAAAGTTTTCATAAAGTTTGAAAAGTCAGACGGTAAATTGATGGCAATGATAAATAATTATAAACGAGATGTTTATTTAATAATGTTATGTTGGGCGGTAGTAGTACTACTATTCTTAGTTACACAAATTCGAGGATTTACATCGCTAATAAGTGTTATTTTAAATTTCATAATTTTTCTATTATGTGTACAACTAGATGTTAAGTGGAATATCAATAATTTCTTTTGGATATTCGCAACAGTTGCGGTAATTTTTCTGGCTTTATCTTTGGTGTTAGTAATTGGTTTTAATTGGCAATGTCTAGTAACATTTAGTTCAATATTTATCGGAACAACTTTAGCGATGATAATTGGAGTAGTGGCGATGCAAGTAACCAATGACAAGGGAGTACATTATGAAGCTTTAGACTTTGCTACACAATCACCAAAACAATTATTTCTAGCAGCGACTGTAATTGGATTACTAGGAGCTGTTATGGATGCAGCAACGGATATTGTATCAACATTATTTGAAATGAAACGTACTCAACCTGAAATTTCTAGAAAACAATTATTTATTTCAGGACAAAATGTTGGAAAATCAATAATGGGACCTTTGGTAAATGTTTTGTTATTAATCTTTTTTGCTGAAACAGTAACAATGGCAGTCTTATTCTTCAGGACTGGAAATTCAATTGCATATACATTTGAATGGACAATGTCATTAGGCATTATTCAAAGTTTAATTAGTGGAATAGGGATTACGCTAGTTATTCCATCAGCTAGTTTACTGAGTTCATTAGTATTAGGTGGTGATAACAAATGAGTACAATCACACTACTAACAATAATTTTATTCATACTAATGTGGATAGTTGGTGGAAAAAGAGGATTAGCCTCTTTTTCCAGCGTAGCATTAAACTTCATACTTTTATTTCTAACTGTAATTTTTATTTCAATTGGGGTACCAGCTTTGTGGACAACTATTTTTGCAGGAATTGCGATTTTAGCTGTTACTATTTATATGGGAAATAGCGATGAAAAAACCACTAATATTGCTTTTGGAGCTACTTTGATTTCATTAGCGATAGTTGTTGTAGCTATGGTTCCTTTCATTAAACTAGTTGGAATTCAAGGCTTTAGTCCGGAACAATCTGAAGAAATAGAAGCTTTTAATTTATTAATCGGAGTAAATTTTGAAAGTATCGTAATTTCAACTATGATCTTGAGTACTTTAGGAGCAATTGCAGAAGCTGCGATTGCTATTGTAAGTGGTTTAGATGAAATAATTGAACAACAACCAGACATAACGTTGCCGGCTTTATACACAAGTGGACGAAATATAGGATTACAAATTATGGGTATGACATTTAACACTTTATTTTTTGGAATGTTTGGTGGAGATTTAGCATTGTTCATCTTGCTATATAAATTAGATGCGACATTTGGATATTACTTAAATTCCAAAATATTTGTAGCAGAATCAATGGAAGTTTTATTCTCATCAATTTCAATAATCTTAGTAATTTGGATAACAACTTATATGATGGGGAAGAAAGTTAGAAGGACATAAAATTCTCTGAAAATATTGACAAAATTTTCTTATCAAGAGTAGAATTTGAACTAAGTTAGTACAGTTAATTAGCATTAATAAGATGCTGAAATATTATAAAAGTGAAGAGTCTACTCTAAGTTATCCGATAAGAAAATCGAATAGTAAGTAAAGCATAAAATTAGATGGGGTTTTCTTATCTAGTTTTATGCTTTTTTTATATGAACAGGATGTGATAATTATGGCGTATTCAACAATTGTTACTAAAGATGAAGGGGCAGTTATTATAGTTGATAATATTGATACTAAACGAAATAAAGCTGAACATAAAATAATTCAATTAAACAAAGAAGCCAAAATATACTTAGTTTCTTTTGGAAAATATGAATTAGATGGATTAGTTTGGGATAGTCTGATAAAAGGATTTCAGATGAGAGTTAACCAACCCATAGCCACGTTTAAAGAATGTACACTTAGATTTGAAGAGTATCTAAGAAGTTTAAAAGATAACTATAGAAAAGATCTTTATATTCAAAGAATAATTTGGACAGTTTTAAGTAACCTAACCTTAAATGGCGGAATCCAAAGTTTGGTCGAAAATATTAACCGAATATATAATACATTATCAATTGATAGACAAGTAAATGAAGAAATCACTCCAATTTTGATTAATGAACTAGTTAATTTTTTAAATCAAAATCAAATCTCCATTGATCAAGAAAGTTTTAATAAATTAGTTGAAATTGTTAAGGATGCCTATTTATATCCTAGAAAGAATTTGCAAGATTATATGGGAATTTGTCTTGTAGGTGTGGGCAATGACGAAACCAGTATTAGTGCAACAAGTTATAGATTATATGGAGTAACAGAAAATAATAAATTATTAGTTAGTGTTCAACAGATAGGTAAGGGTATTATCAATCTTGAAAAATCTGAAGCGACTGAAATTATGATTGGTGGCATTTCTCAAACTTTTATGGATGATTTTTACTGGAATTTGAATAATAGCAATAATCCTAATCTATTACAAGCTACAAGTTCATTATCTGAAATTGCTCAAAATGAATATAATATCTCACAAGAAATTTTAAGAAATAAGAGTTTAGATGATATCAGTGATTTTTTATTCAATGTATATGGGATACATCGCCAGTTAGAAATAGCACAGGTAGGGGAAGATTTACAAGCAAATAAAGTAAAGCTAGTAAAATTTTCTTTATTAGATGAACCGACAGTAATAGAAAAAGAGTTAGGGGTGAACAATTAATGGAAAAAATGACGGAAAAACAAAGAATATTCTGCAGTATATATCCATATACGACAAAATATATAGAGGCTTTTAATAATGAATATTCCGATAATAATTTGAGAGACGAAGTTATTGATTATTTAAATAAGGTAATTCATAAGTTTAGCAATAGTAGTGTTTCTCAAAGCATAGATATAAATATTTGTTTAGTTTCTAATGGAAAAGAACAGTCAGAAGTTTTTTTAGATATCTTATATAAACTCATTAAGGTGCTTAATCCTAGTTTTGGCGATAAGACTTATATTATGCCTGATCAGTATGAATATCTGGAAAGTGTAGAAAATAATGCATTTATAATAATTCAAGATGCCAAGTCTGCCTTTGGTGGGGATTTACCTGAAGATAGACGTGGATATAAGGTCGATTATAAAAACTATATAATGGGGATACTTGAAAGAGCTGACAGTCAAAAAATAATATTGCTAGAAGATACGGAAGAAAATATTAGCTATATAAATTCTTTAGAAGAAGTAAAAAATAATCTTACTAATTATTTTGTAATTAGAGATTTGACAATTGAAGAAGCTATCACTTATGGCAAGAGTCTCCTATATAATCAAGGTCTAAGTTTAGAAGATGATATTTTATATGGAAATGTACTAAAGTCATATGTGCAAAAAAGCAAACATTTGACCAAGCGTGTTGTTGAACGTTTTAATAAAAAGATATTAAATAGTTTTGCTAAAAACAGTAGAATGTCGAATGTAATTGATAAAAAATCCATCTTAGATGCCACAAGTGTATATAATCCTAAGCTAGTTAAGCAAATCTTAGATGAATTAGATAGTCTACAAGGATTGGATAATGTGAAGCAACAAATTCATGAGATTTGTGAGGCAGTGGAAGTTTCACAGGCAAATATTGGAAATATGGAATTATCCAGAAGACATCATATGATTTTTGAAGGACCACCTGGAACTGGTAAAACGACGGTTGCTAGAATAGTTGCACGTTTATTCTATGCACTAGGTATTTTAGAAAATACAACTGTAATTGAAACTAAACGTAATGAATTAGAAGGTAAATGGGTTGGTGATTTAAGTGGAAAAATCAATGAAAAAGTAGATTCTGCTTTAGGTGGAGTACTTTTCATTGATGAAGCTCATCAACTTTATAATAAAGAGGATCCTTATGACAAAGGAAAACAAGTTATTCAGGCTTTTGTACCTCGACTAGAAAATGACGGAGAAAAGTTTATCGCAATTATTGCAGGATATACTAAAGAAATGGAAGAATTTTTGAAATTTGATCCAGGATTGGCTTCCAGATTCCAACATAAAATAATTTTTGAATCATATAAGCCCCAGGTTGTAGCTCAAATAGTGGTTAACATTTTGAAGAAGAACAAAATAGAGTTTAATGAAAAATATGTAAAAGCAGTGGCGATTAATCTGTATGATCAAATTCCAGATGATAAAAAATCTAATGCACGTTGGGCAAGAAATTATGCTCAAAAATTGATAGAAAAGCAATTGAGTTATTGTGCTAAGCATCCACAATTTCCTAGAAATAGATTGTTTAATGAAGTTCTAAGAGATAGCGTTAATTGGCAAATAGGGGGTTAGACTATGACTGCGGAATTAGGAATAACAAATGGTTATGGAGTAGTTCTGGCTGCTGATAGTAGTCTAACAATGCAAGACCATAGCTCCCGAAAATATTATATAACTGGGCAAAAAATTTTTAAGTTATCATTGAAGCATAGTGTAGCTATTATGTTTTATGGAAATGCTACAATCAATGGTCAAAAAATACAATCAATTGTTGAAGGGTTTAACCAATACTTAGGTGAAGAGCCATTAAATAAATTTACAGAATACGTTCAGTTGTTTAAGGAATATTTGATTAAATCAGCAAACAGAGAATATAAGCAATATATTAAGCAGAAACTAGAAGATATATTGAACAACTTACATAGCACCTACAAAACTCAAGATTTATTAGGAAATCTGATTGAAGTAAAAAAAGAAATTCAAGAAGAAAAAATACCTTATACTTTTCAAGAGTTTCAGAAATTCATGAATCAAGATCGAATGAGTCAATTTTTGATTAGTGAAGATAATAAGTATACGACTGAAGAACTAGAGTATGCGTATTATATGCTAGTTAGTCAAACTGTATCCAATTTTTATACGACAGGAATTGTATTAGCAGGAAAAGGCAAGAAAGAAAATTATTGTTCATTATGGAATAGTGAATTATATGGTGTTTTAGATAGTAAAATTTTCTCAATAAAGGAAATATCAAGTTTTCCTAATTATAGTAATTTATACAAATTTGCCCAAAGTGATGGTGCCGATGCTTTATTGTTAGGTGTGGATAGAAAAGTTAGCGATGCCTTTTATGATAAGTTGTATATGAAATATCAAGGTGCGGATACTATTGAAATAACAAAAGCATTTCAAAGAACAGTTGATGATTACTATAACAAATTTTATCGAGCATACATTAATGGTTTAACCTTAGATAAAGTGGCTAATTTTGCTAAACAATTAGTTTTAGCTACTATGATTAGGCGTAACTTTTTTGATAATAATCAAACAGTGGGTGGAAGCATTGATGTTTTAACTATTGCAAGTAATGGTAAAGTATCTTGGGTACAAAAAGGAAAAAATGTACGAGATATAGAGTTAAAAGTTACGAGTGAAGAAAGAACAGTTCACAACTTAAAGAAGCCTAGAATTTCAGATGAGCCTGAATTAACATTTGACGAGTGGATAGAAAAGCAAATAAGTTTAGCTGAAAAAGTTGTTAATAGAGAAGAAAAGCAAGATGATGAAGATTCAAAAGATGAGATATCATTTAAAGAATGGATAAATCAGCAAATAAAAAGTGCTGAGGAAATCGTAAAGAGAAATGAGTGAAACTATGGATAACGAGAAATTTGAAAAAGAAGCGTTGCAAGTAGTAGAGAATTTTTTAAAGAGTAATACGCAGGTATTAATAGTATCTGGGCGAGCTGGTAGTGGAAAGTCGACTTTAGCTGGAAAAATTTATGAATTAGTAAATAAGAATAATGAATCTGAATATTCTCAAGCACAGATCTTATCTCCTACGGGTCAATCTGTAGGTCTAATCAAACAAAACTTTCCTCAAATTCCAGAACAAGATTGTCAAACTATCTATCGTAAAATCTATCGAAGAGCAACAAAAAATATTGATGATGGGGATAATTTGATATTTGATTTCAAATTGAATAAACAAGAAGATAAGAATGTTTTTATTATAGACGATGCTTCTTACATTTCTGATGAAGAAAACAATAGGGGAAATTTGCATTTTGGTTCTGGAAAATTATTAACGGACTTGTTGACTTCTACTCAGATTTTTGAAAAAGGTAATGTCAAAATAATATTTATTGGCGATGAATATCAATTATTACCAATTAGAGATACTAGTGCTAAAGCTTTAAAGCAAACTTATTTTGAAGAGTTAGGCTTAAATACTATGAAATACGAATTGAAAACCCAATATCGTATGCATGGGGAACTAGCTAGAGGTATAGATAAATATGCCGAATTGATTACTAGTGTAGAAAATCATCAAAAAATAATACCTTATGAATTTAAAAATACTGGTAATGTTAGAAATATTGATGAGGCTGATTGGAGCAAGGAAGAAAAGAAACAAAAGATTGCCGGGCAATTTAATCGTGACAATAAGAGAAATAAGGTAGTAGTAACTTATTCAACTAGAGCAGCTCAAGAATATAATAAATTGATTCGTAGAAAACTTCAAAATATGGAAGATGCACCGATTAGTAGTGGTGATTTAGTAGTATTTTCTAAAAATCAATATGATTTACTTGTAATGGATGCTGCAAGTAATGAGTTCAATGAGGACTTTTTCACTGGAGATATTGCTGAAATAATCGCAACCTATGATCGAAAATCAAGTAATGTAAGAGTTAATAACCAAGATGTAACTTTGTCTTATGTAAAGGTTAAATATCGTTTAGAACGAACAGGAAAAGAGTATGTGAGCTACTTATTAGAAAATGTTCTAAATTCAGATGACTCTCAACTTTCATCAGATGAGAGGACAGCACTATTTTACGATGCTGAAGAACGTATAGGAATTACAGAAACTCCAGAAGAACATCGTCGTCATATTAAAAGTAATAATGAATACTGGGAAACAGCCATAAAGAAATTAGCAAATGTTGGAGAAAGTGGATTATCTGTATCAGATAAGGATAGGATAAGAGAACTTTTGAGAAAACATCCGATTTGTGATCCTAAAAATGAATGTGAAAGATATCAACTACTAGACAAGATTTATCAGGATAAATTTTATAATAGCATTCAAGTGAAATATGCTTATGCGATGACTGGTCACAAAGTTCAAGGAAATGAATGGAACGATGTATATGTAGATTTTACTGACAGAAATGGATTAGATGAATCTAGTTTACGTTGGACTTATACAGCTTTATCAAGAGCGATAAAGAATGTATTAGTATTTAACGCAACCAGCTTATTTGGTAACTTTGATATCTCAAATGAATTTATTGGCAAAAAGAAGAATCTTGAAAAAGAGAGAAAAACGGCAACTAAGATTGAAGAGTACCAATTTAATGATGAAAAGATTGCTCGCTTAGTAGATAAGGTGGAAGAAATTTCTGAAAATAATGGTTTAGTTGTTACTAATATCGATGATAGAAATTTTGAAAAACAATATTTTGTTTTGATTTATCTAAGTGATGTTGAAAATAACAACTATGTCATGCAAGCATATTATAATAGTCGAAAATTTTGGACTAAAGCAACACTTCGTAGCAAGGTAGAAATAGCTGATAAATTAGAGTTGATTGGGGCAGAATTTAAGAAGATAAATCCAAATTTTAGAGGAAGTGCGGACAATGAATGATGTTGAAAAAATGATAGCAGTTCGCGATGTTGATGGATTAAATAATGCGATTAGTTTTTTAAGAAAAGATGGTAGACTAGCAGAAGCTTATCATGTATGTAAATTAGCACAGCAAAACAACTTAGATGTAACTGCATCTGCGGTATGGGTATTGTATGATTTTCTAAAAGCTGACAGCGAATTTACGAAATACATGAGAATTGTTCAAGAAAACTACGAGATTCAAAAGACTATATTCTCTGATGATTATGAAATTGGATATTTCTCATTGTATATAAAACTCACACAAGCACAAATAATGAGAAAAGCTTGGGAACTTAGTAAGCAAGAAAAATGGGATGAATTACATGAGTTAGTAACAACCTCATTTACATTTTTTGTAAATCAAGAATTTAATCTAGCTGATTGGGATAGCAAATTAGCAAGTACCGATAACTATTATTCCGGAAAAAATCAAATGGTAGGGATAAGTGGCTTTTTAGGCGATTTAGTAAGCTGTTATGTAAGAAGTGAGCATTTTTTACATGCTGATATCCAAACTATTATGAATGAAGTTTTGAATTTCTATTCAAAGTATAAAGATAACTATATTTATATGGGTAAAGTCCTAGGAATAATGTTAACAGCGGTCATTTGGGAAAAATATAAATCAAAAGATTATGCAGCAATTGATAGATGTTGTAAGTTGGTTGTTAGAGAAATAGATAGAGAACATTTTTCTGAAACACCATTTGAGTTGATTCTAGTCTTATCACAGATTAAATATTATCAATCGGGTAATAATAAAGCTGAGATTACTAAAAGAGAAAACGGATATATTTATCTAGTAGAAAAAGTATTAGATTTTAGCAAAATACCTGATGATTATTTATCGCCTACTAAAAATGTGATGGAAGACAAAGAGTATGCTAGTAAAATTATCCAGATTATACAAGGCTACGCAAAATCGCTATGTAATAGAGCAGATAGTGTAGAAAGATACTTAAAGGTAGTGCTTGAAATCTTTGCTTTGGAAAAGACAAAAAGATTACGCGAACATAGAGGACATTATGGCAAAAACTTGATTAATGATTTTATTCGAGTTTATGGATATGTGGAATATGTGCAAGATAAAAAACATTTAATTCAAGAATATGGTAGCTTTTTGAAGAAAAAGGAACAGTTATCATATAACGATGACTTGGTACGTGAAAGTATTGGTGAGAATATAATCTATCTCGTGTATAAAACTACTCCTAAGGAATTAGAGAATTTAACAGATACATTGATAGCTGAATTGCCAGTAACAATCTTTGAAAATAGAGTCACAGAATTTAACAAGGTTTTAGTAATTACTAAATTTAATATCAGCAACCCTAAAGAATACCTCAGATTAATGACTTGGGTACTATCGAATGATGAGTCATTTGTAGCTGAAAATTTTAAAGAAGTAGAGAATCCTGATGATCCATCTCGCCCTTATCCAAGCGACTTTTCAAAATTATTGAGTAGTTATTATGCAGCAGTATCAAGAACAAATACGGATATTTTAGCGAGTTTGGATTTATGGCTAGAGAAACTTTCTGAAGTGAGGAAAGTTTATACTAGTAATAAAGCTGTTGGAGAGTTTTTAAGGATATTCTTGAAATTAGCTAAAGAAAAATCCGCTTCTCTAACTAAACAACAAATACAAGTTATTATTGATAAATTAGGCAGTGTAGTTTTTGAAAACTATAAGAAAAATAAATGGATTGGATACTATTATTGCAAGATTTTATTGGATCATGACTTTGATGAAGAAGTTGGTAAAGCATTCGATAAATTCTTGGTAACTGATAGAGGTAATAGTTGGCTCTGGAAAGCTTATGCAGATTTTGTAAAAGATGATAGTGAGCTTAGAATAGCAGCTTTATTTGAATTCTTAAAGACTAAAGGTGATAGCGATGGAGTTAGAAAAGAAATTATAGAATATTTAATCGCAGCTAAAAATTCAGAATACTATGGACCAATTAAGTTTGAATTATCTAAGATTAAGGACAAAGAATATAAGACTAAGTTTGAAAATCTTCCTTGGTATGTAGAAACTCAATTGCCTGAAAGTAACCAAAAATTTTATCGTGAATTTACTAAGATGATTGAGCAGAAATTTAATGAAAAAATAGAAAAGCGTAATTTTTATGTTGCTGGTTCGGATGGAAAGAAATTCATTGATATTGTCGTTTTAGACAAAAATGGCGAAAAAGTTGAAGGAATTATTATTGACGAAGAATTGCTGAAAAAAATAAGCTTATATGAATGTTATTTTGCTAGATTGGTACCTAAGAAAGTGAAAAAAGCTGGAATGAAACCACGCTTTGAATTGGTGGGCGATGTAGAAGAAACTACAGATTATACATTTAAAGTGAAGTTTATCCAAAATTATGAGGGTGTTTATAAGCAAGGTTTGGATCCTTGGGATAATAGAGATCTCATTGTGACAGATTATGAAAATAAACGTATTCCAGCATGGATGGTTGAAGAATATCATTTACAAAATGATGATAAAGTGAAGGTAACCCAAAAGATTAAGCAAAAGAAAAATAAACTACTGTGGCAGATTGTTGATATAAAAAAATTAGAGACTGAGTGATAGTTAGATTTGATATAATGGAAGTGGATACTATAGAAAAGGATAGATTGCTTATGAAAAAACTCACTATCATTAGTTCAGTCATACTAAGTTCATTACTCATATTGACTGGTTGTGGATCTAATTCTAGTAAGAAGTCAAATGTAACTTCTAAGGTTAAAGTTGTTAAACAATCATCAAGTAAGAAAAGTCAAAAAGGTGTAGCTAAGAAGAAATCAGGTTCTTTATGGAATAACGATAAGGACAGCCACCTAGAAGATTTTATGAAACAATGGGGAGAGGTCATGAACCAAACCTACACAAAGTATGATGGAACCAATAATATTCAAACGGCTTCAGGAATGAATTATCCTCAAGATTTTAATAGTGCTACAGTAAATGGACAAAATGTTTCAATGGCATGGGATAAAAAAGGAACAGGTAAAAATGATTACAATGTTGTAGCCATCTATAACTACAATAAATCTTCAAGTTCTAGTATAACTTATGCATTTACTTTAGCTGATGGTGAACCTATTGTTTTAGTAAATGAGGGTAGTGGGAATAACTGGAGTGAAACTAAGAATAAATCACTTAAAGAAAATTTCGTGAACATCTTTGATGGTAAAGCTATTCATGTTGAAAAGCCAAAAGTATCATCAAGTAGTAGTACAAAAAGTTCGAGTTCGACTAAAGCAACAGAAGATTTAGGCGAAGGACGTGGAGGATACGTAACTACGCCAGAAGCGATGAGAGGAACATGGTATTCTAAAGGCGAAGATGGAATGAAAAAATTAGTGATTTCTGAACATGAGATTGCATATACTGATTCAAATGGGCAAAGCGGCCGGACGATCCTATATAAGAAAACAATTCCAACTCCTGACAATGTAGGTGAAGAAGAAGTTAAGGATAAAATGGAATGGGGCGATGCACGCTACGTAAATATACATGGATTGCAATATATTAATGTTTTAGGATGGTTCCAAACTGCTGGTGCAGGGGCAGATTATGCTGCGCATACAGAAGAAATAAATGGCAATAAGGTTCCAGTTGTTGTTGAAGGTGGTGGAGCTGGATATTGGACATTTTCTGTTTATTATCCAAGTGAAGACTTAGCCAACCAGCAAGGTGATACTAAATACGAAGATTTATATTACCAATAAAAAGGATGGGGAAGATAATGAAAAAGAATGCATGGGTTATTTTAGCAGCTTTAAGTACTTTATTAATTTTAACTGGTTGTAGTTCAAATTCTAGTGAACACAAGTCAAGTGCTAGTTCTAAAGCAGAATTAGTAAAAAGTTCTTCAAGTAAGAAGAAACATTCTGAAAAGAAGAAAGAATCATCAAGTAGAAAAGAAAGTTCATCATCTAGTTTGTCATCTGAAGTATCATCAAGTAGCAGTACTCAAAGTTCTGAAGATCTAGGAGAAGATCGTGGAGGATACGTAACTACGCCAGAAGCGATGAGGGGAACATGGTATTCTAAAGGCGAAGATGGAATGAAAAAATTAGTGATTTCTGAACATGAAATTACACTTATTAGCGCAGATGGTGAAACAAACCATGCTATTTTATATGAAAGAACTAAAGATACGCCTTCTGATGTCAGTGAATCTGAACGTCAAAGTAAGGAAGAATGGAGAAGTGCTGGTAATATAGGTACTAATGGCATCAGTATGAGGGGCTGGTATCAACTTCAAGGCGGTGGTGAACATTTCTTTACACATGAAGAAGAAATTAACGGACAAAAAGTACCACTTGTTCTCTACGGTTTTGGGGCAAATGATCTTACAGATTATGTTTATTATCCAAGCGAAGATTTAGCCAAACAACAAAGTGATGTTAAATATGGGGATATAGATTATAAATTTTAAATATAATTTATAGCAAAAGACTGATAATCTATTTTAATTTTTTATAGATTATCAGTCTTTTTAATATCTAGATAAAGTGCAGTACGACTACACCAATAAACATAGTAATAAGTCCCAAAATACGCATTAGATTAATAGGATTAACTTTGGAATGGAGAAGTCCCCAGTTATCAATTATTGCACTGAAGAAAAGCTGCCCGAATAATACTAATACAATTACTTGACCAGTACCAATTTGTGGAACTAACCAAGCACAGCCTAGAACGTATACGGCACCTAAAAATCCTCCAATCCAAAGCCACCATTGCTTACTAAAATCCTGGTAAGCAATCTTTAAATTTGAAATCTGTACAGGAAGAATCAGCACAATAATTATTAGCAATAAGGCACCAACTGTAAATGAAATCATCGCAGCATGCAACGATGATTTTAAAATGACTCCTAAATGACCATTTATAGCAGTTTGAGTAGCCATTAGCACACCGGCAAAAATTCCTAACAATTGATAAGGTAGTAAATGGTGTTGTTTTTTAGCCATTTTATCTTTAGGCATAAAAGCACCAGTTGCTAGTAGCATACCACCGGCCACCAACACTAAACCAACTAGTTTGATAATAGTGAATTTAGAAATTGGAGATTCAAATAAACCAAATTGATCAATAATTTGCCCCATGACAATTTGACCAAAGATAGGTAATACAGCAGTCTGTACACTACCTAATTTAGGAAAAAGTAAGATATTAGTAGTTAGTCCAACTACTCCTAAAACACCACCTAGCCAAATCCACCAAGGGTTGCTAGTAATTGTGGTTATATTTACTAAAGGAGAAGTACCTATAAGTATGAGCAGGATATTTAAAAAGATAGCTCCAACTACAAATGAAACCATTGAAGCAAGAAAGGAAGAGCCAGATACACTACCTAGTCTGGAATTAATTGCAGTTTGAATAGCTAGTCCACATCCCATAAAAACAGGAATTAAAGCTAGTAGTAACATGTAATCACATCCTAATAATTATTACTCTTACTATACAAGTTGAAGTTAGCTACAAGTCAATAGCTAATTATCAAAAACAAATTGTTCAATAGCCTTTGCTAAACCATCGTTATTATTTGTATCAGTGATATAATCAGCTTTTTCTTTAATTGTATCGATTGCATTTCCCATCGCAATACTAAATCCGCCTTTTTCAATCATGGAAAGATCATTATTTTGATCACCAGCTGTTAAGATTTCATCAGCACTTATACCTAAATGTTTACCTAATTCAATAACAGCATTTCCCTTAGTTGCTAATGGATTCATAAATTCAAAGAACCATTTTTCACTGCGAATACAATCAAATTTGTCACGTAAGTCTTTTGGCAAGTTTGGGAGAGCTGAATCGATATTTTCTGGATAATCTGCCCACATAATTTTAGCAATTTCAATATCTTCAGGTATTTCTGTTACAGGACGATACTTCAGCTGCATATGTGTATAGAAAGTATCTAAAACAGAATAATAATTAATATCAGGAGAAGTAACAAACATTTGAGAATCAGTAGTAATAGTTTGCATATTAACTTTTAGTTCCTTACTAATAGCCTCAAGGCGCTTGAAATCAGAAAAGTCTAATAAATGTTTAAAAATAGCCTTGCCAGATTTAGCACTGACAGCTTGAGCACCATTGTGTGTAATCACAAAATTATCATCATTATCTAAACCTAATTGAGATAGGAGATTAGCGACGCCACTTAGCGGACGTCCAGTACATAAGACAACATAAATGCCATTAGCTCTTGCTTTTTTTAAAACGTCGATTGTCTTAGGTGAAAGATTTTTGGCATCATCAACTAGTGTTCCATCGATATCAGTTGCGATCAGTTTGATTTTACTCATAATTAATTTCATCCTTTACTTTTTGATTAATGTGTCATTTTTTAGATAACTCTGAAACTCGGAATATATTGGACCGAATAATTCCAATTGCTGTTCAGATGATTTCATTTCTTTTG
>ERZ1643246.2881-NODE-2881-length-15572-cov-3.797964_pt1 | contig 15572 bp, 14 predicted proteins | sample MGYA00579265_ERZ1643246 | MGnify/ENA primary metagenome ERZ1643246 (study PRJEB29033, sample SAMEA4952261) | chicken gut metagenome | biome: Broiler Chicken; feature: Gastrointestinal Tract; material: Caecum | place: Ireland | collected 2018 | study: Broiler... | reverse complement strand
CTTTATTGGGCGTAAAATGGTCTAACACTACCACTACTTTTTCTCTGTCAAACACCTCTGTTGCTCCTGTTTTTTTAAATTCAGGTATTGCAACGGCTGTTGTAATATCATTTCCCATAACAATATCTAATTTTGCTTGAATAAGCTGTCCTGCTTTGACAGATTCCATACCGGCATGAGCAGCCAGTATTTTTTGGGTCATTGTCATTCCCATTTTTGATTCCTCCTTAGTAAACATGATTTTAAAAATATTTTTTTTCTTTTTTCTTTTAACATCATTATGGGAAGCTTTCTCTTCCCTCAAAGTATAGACAAACTACATTTTTTGCAAATGTAATATGGTGCAAAGATTTGGCAAACGAAGCGTTTCCCAAATGCAATACACAGTAGAAATTTCCTTTCCTCAATGAAAACAGCGTATTTGAAGACATTGATTTCCATGAAACTAACTGTTTATACTTCTCTCTATTGGTCAAAGATTTGTATAAAATGAGGCTTTGACGAAAAATTTTCGACTTTGTCAACGTCCTCTGGGAAACTTTCATTTTCTTTTTATGCTGTATTTATCATTTTTCTGCAGTTAACATTTTATTGATTGTACTCACTACAGCACGCAATGAAGATTTTCCTACACTGCTTGAAGTACCTGCGCCAAAATATTTTTTGCCGTCTTTTCCTTTTGCTTCAATATAAGAAATTGCTCTTGCTTTTGTACCATATTCCAAGGAATGTCCTCGATAGTCCAATATATCAATAGGAATACCAACAATATCCTCTACAGCGTGGCAAAAAGCAGACACTACTCCGTTTCCTTCACCTTCTATATAACATTTTTTACCTTCATATTCAATTTCCGCAGCAATGGATACAACATCCCAATCTTCATTTACAGTTTCTGTTTTATAATAATTCAACTGCAAAGGCGTTCTAATATCCACATATTCTTTTTGGAACACATCATAAATTTGCTCTGGAGTTAATTCAGACTGCATTTCATCAGATACTCCTGTTATGATGTCGCCGGCATCTCTTTGGAATGCTTTTGGAAGATATAATCCATAATTTTGTTCTAATATAAATGTAACGCCGCCTTTACCGGATTGACTGTTGATTCTGATAATAGGGTCATAATTTCTGCCAACATCTTTTGGGTCAAGAGGCAAATAAGGCACTTCCCAATGATCTGGATGATTTTTCATAGCTGCCATGCCTTTTCTGATAGCATCTTGGTGAGAACCGGAAAATGCTGTAAATACCAAATCTCCCGCATAAGGATGACGAGGAGGAACTTTCATTTGAGTAGAATCCTCATAAATTTCAATAATATTATTCATATGGCTAAAATCTAATTCTGGGTCAACGCCTTGTGTAAACATATTCATGCCAATGGTTATGATATCGGCGTTTCCTGTTCTTTCTCCATTACCAAAGAGCGTTCCCTCTACTCTGTCAGCGCCGGCCATCAAACCCAATTCTGACGCCGCTACGGCACATCCTCTGTCATTATGTGTATGTACACTTAATATGACATTTTCTCTGTTTTTCAAATTACGACTCATATATTCAATTTGGTCTGCATAGACGTTTGGAGAAGTCATCTCTACAGTAGAAGGAAGATTGATAATCACCTTTTTTTCAGGCGTTGGCTGCCATACATCAATCACTGCATTACAAATATCCGCTGCAAAATCCATTTCCGTACCTGTAAAACTTTCTGGAGAATATTCAAATGTAAAGTTTGTTTCAGGGTATTGAGCTGCAATTTCATTCATCAACTTTGCGCCAAACACGGCTAAATCAATGGTCTTTTCTTTTGAATTTGCAAATACCACTTCTCTTTGCAATGTAGAAGTAGAATTATAAAGATGTACAATAGCATTTTTTGCACCTGTCAATGCAGAAAATGTTTTTTCAATAATTTTTGCTCTGGATTGTGTCAATACTTGTATTGTCACATCATCCGGAATCAAATTTTGGTCAATCAATGCCCTTGTAAATTCATATTCTGTTTCGGAAGCCGCAGGAAAGCCAATTTCTATTGTTTTAAATCCCATGTCTACTAAAAATTGAAAAAATTGTAATTTTTGATTTAATCCCATAGGTGTAATCAACGCTTGATTGCCATCACGCAAATCTACACTACACCAAATAGGCGCTTTTGTAATCTTTTTATCAGGCCATGTTCTGTCTTTTAATGTAATAGTTGGGTAAACTTGATATCTGTTATAGTTTTTCATATTATACGCTCCTTTGATATTTTATTTTTTAAAACAAAAAAACCTTTCATCTTCTACAAAAAGAAGATGAAAGGCAAATCCTTCCACGGTACCACTTCAATTTATCCCAAAAGGGATACACTCATACAGATACTGGTAAAAAACCTAATATCCTGTTCCTGTAACGGTGAACCTCCGTTATCGCCTATGAAAATCATTCAGCGAACCACTCCGAGACCAGTTCAGCTTTCTTCTGCTAATTGTCTTGCACCACCCGACAACTCTCTGTATCGTTTCAAAAACCTACTACTCCTCATCACTGTGTTTCAAACATATTATATTTGATAGCAATAAATCTAACACAAATTAATTTATCTGTCAACATTTTTTTAAAAATTAATTTTTTTCTTATTTACAATTTTTAAATAGCCTCCTGCACAACAATACATCACAACAGCATTACAAGTATAATATTGCCATTGATTTTGTTGCCATTGTGCAACCACTCCTTTTAGCAGTATTTCAAGAAGTAATCGTCCATTTTCTATTCCTTTTTTTGAAACGGCAGAAACGAGTGTATCCAATGACCCCTTCCAAAAAAATACATTGTTTTGCTTTAAAAATTCTATGTCATCAAACATATTTTCTGTTAGCAGTATAGCGTCTTTTGGCATATTTTCCACAGTTTCATCGATATAAATCATTGTATGCATTTTTTATCATTCCTTTTTACAAAAACAATTTTTTTGTTTTACCAATTCTATGGCTTCCTTTCCTGTCATATGTTCAATATCTATTTTAACCATACAAACTTGTTGAAAAAATTTTTCTATTTCTGCTAAACGACCTTGCTCATTATGAGGAGAATATTTTTCAGCTAATTTTTCAAGAGCCTGTCTTTTTTCTTGTTCATTTGATAAAATATACGCTTTTCCAAAAACAATAGCACTTCTAAAATAAGTAGTATATTCTTCTTGCATAACAGTATCTTTATCAATCACACAAAAAGAAACTTTATTATTTTGTTTTATACTATCTAATTTATAACCTGTTGTAGCACAATGAAAATAAATTTTGCAATCAGAATAGACATAACTAAGCGGAACTGCATAAGGATACTGATTTTCTCCACACAAAGCCAATACCCCTGACGTCCCACGATTTAATACAGCAATGGTTTCTTCTTTTGACAATAATTGTTTTACTCTTCGCATTTTTCTAAACATAAAAATGGCTCCTCCTTTTTATAAAATATATTATGATAGTATCATGTTATCATTTTACATACAATAAATAAAAAACTGCTTTTTCCCATTTATTGTCTTTTTATGACAAACTTGTTATAATAAGCTATTAGTACAACCATAATGTTATAAGGAGGTTTTATTTTTATGAAAATTACAGAAATTATAAATAGGCAAAGACCAATTCTCTCTTTTGAAATATTCCCGCCTAAACCAGGAGCTGATTTTGAACCTGTTTTAAAAGCGGCGGATGCCATTGCAAAACTTCAGCCTGATTTTATTAGCGTAACATATGGCGCCGGCGGAGGAACTAGCGCTAATACTGTAAAAATTGCATCTTTTATACAACAATTAGGCGTCACGGCATTGGCTCATTTAACCTGCGCTTCCTCTACAAAGGGTGAGGTAGAAACAGTATTGCACCAAATCAAACAAAACGGTATTGAAAATGTATTGGCACTGCGGGGCGATATTCCTGAAGGAAGTGATTTTCCTCAGCCAAATCAATACCGTTACGCTAGCGAATTGGTAGAACATATCAAAAAAAGCAGCGACCTTTGTGTTGGAGGCGCTTGTTATCCCGAAAGCCATACAGAATCTAATAACTGGACGGAAGATATATTAAATCTTAAGAAAAAAACAGATATGGGCTGTGATTTTTTGACAACACAAATGTTTTTTGACAACAATATATTATACAATTATTTATATCATATTCGTGAAGCAGGTATTACAACGCCTGTATTTGCCGGTATCATGCCTGTTACAAATGGAAAACAAATTGCAAGAATTTGTCAGCTTTCAGGCACCATATTGCCTCAAAGATTTCGAGCTATTGTGGATAAATTTGGAGATAAACCAGAGGCGATGCAACAAGCAGGTATTGCATATGCTACGGATCAAATTATTGATTTGATTGCAAATGGCGTAAAAGGGATTCATGTTTATTCTATGAATAAACCGGAAGTTGCTGAAAAAATTGCAGAAAATCTTTCTGAAATTATAGGAACAAAGCAGAGGTAAGCATATGGATTTAAAAGATATTTCTCAAAAAGAAGTACTGCGTTATTTAGGCTATGGCAACCATTGTGCCGATGAAGCAATTACAAAACTCATTTCAGAATGTATTGTAGAAATTTTAAACCATTGTCATAGCAATCATGTATACAAACGATTTCATTGTGTTGTAGAAAAAAATAAAATTATGTTTGAAAATGTTGTAATAGAAAGCAAAAACCTTTCCAAAAACCTATCAGAATGTGAAGAAATTATACTTTTTGCTGCTACATTAGGCACACAGCCTGATATATTGCTAAAAAAATATAGTTATTTGGATATGAGCAAGGCTGTTGTCATGCAAGCTGCCGCTGCTGCAATAATAGAAGAATATTGTGACCAATGTCAAAAACAAATTGAAAAAGAATTAGAAAAAGAACATTTATATTTGCGCCCTCGTTTTAGTCCCGGCTATGGAGATTTTCATCTAAAACATCAAAAAGATATGATTTTATTATTAGATTGTCCCAGAAAAATCGGTTTGACATTAACAGATAGTTTGTTACTAACTCCTTCTAAATCTGTAACAGCTGTTATGGGAATTTCTAAAAAAAACAAGCGCTGTCATATAAAGGGTTGCGAATCTTGTGATAAAATAAACTGTGCCTTCAGAAGGGATTGATAAAATTTGAGTATATTAGAACTATTCGGAAAACGTATGATATTTTTTGATGGCGGTACCGGTACGCTTTTGCAAGAAAAGGGATTACAAGCAGGAGAACTTCCGGAACTTTGGAATATTGAAAACAAACAAGCATTGATAGAAATTCATAAAAATTATTTTGAAGCAGGCAGTGACATTGTTCTTACAAATACATTCGGTGCAAACCGCATCAAGCTTCATGATATAAATTATACCATAGAAGAAATTGTTACGGCTGCTGTTAAAAATGCTAAAATTGCTGCAAAAGAAGCTCTTTCCCAAAGAAAAGGCTATGTTGCATTAGATATTGGACCAACGGGAAAACTGCTGCAACCTTTAGGCGATTTATCTTTTGAAGATGCTTATGAAGCTTTTCGAGAAATGGCTGTTGCAGGAGAAAAAGCCGGGGCTGATTTGGTTGTTATCGAAACCATGAGTGATATTTATGAAGCCAAAGCCGCTATATTAGCCGCAAAAGAAAATACAAATCTACCAGTATTTGTTACCATTGTATTTGACGAAAAAGGAAAACTTTTAACAGGAAGCGATGTTACTTCTGCTGTTGCTATATTAGAAGGCTTGGGTGTAGACGCCTTAGGCATGAACTGTGGTCTTGGTCCTCATCAAATGCTTTCTTTAGCAGAGGAGATTTTAGAAAACTGCTCTATTCCTGTAATTATAAAGCCTAATGCGGGTCTGCCAAGAAATGAAAACGGAAAAACAATATTTGATGTATCACCTGAAGAATTTGCATCAGAAATGGAAAAAATGGTTGATAAAGGAGTATGGATAATCGGAGGCTGTTGTGGTACCACACCGGCTCATATCCAAGCATTATACCAACGTTGTAAAAATAAAACGCCTCTTCCTATTATACCAAAAAGTAAAACAGTTACAGCCTCCTATACTCATGCTGTTGAAATCGGAAAAGACCCTATTATTATAGGAGAACGTATCAATCCTACAGGAAAATCTCGTTTTAAACAGGCATTAAGAGAAAAAGATTTGGATTATATTTTAAGAGAAGGCTTTTCACAACAGGAAAAGGGAGCGCATGTATTGGACGTCAATGTTGGATTGCCTGATATTGATGAAACAGAAATGCTTGTTTGCGTTATGAAAGAATTACAAAGTGTCATTGACCTTCCTTTACAAATAGATACCTCTAACACCATTGCTATGGAAAAAGCTTTGCGTCTTTATAATGGAAAAGCTATGATAAATTCTGTTAATGGCAAAAAAGAATCTATGGAAGCCATTTTTCCCCTTGTCAAAAAATATGGAGGTGTAGTGGTAGGTCTCACATTGGATGAAAACGGAATCCCTCCTACTGCCGAAGGACGACTTTTGGTAGCTGAAAAAATTGTAAATACAGCCGAAAGCTATGGTATTTTAAGAAAAGACATTGTCATAGATGTCTTAGCTATGACAATCAGCTCTGACCAGCAGTCAGCTCTGGAAACATTAAAAGCATTAAAACTAGTAAAAGAAAAACTACATGTAAAAACAAGTTTAGGCGTATCTAATATTTCTTTTGGATTACCCCAAAGAGAAACCGTCACAGCCAGCTTTTACACTATGGCAATGCAAAACGGTCTTGACGCCGGTATTATCAATCCTAATGCAGATAGTATGATGCGCTCTTATTATGCATACAGAGCATTAGCAGGATTAGACAATAATTGCATGGATTATATACAACACTATAGCGGACAAACCACAACCACCGTGTCTGCTCCGATTTCCTCTTCCACTATTTCTCTTAGTACAGCCATCGAAAAAGGATTAAAAGAAAGAGCAAAAGAAGCAGCAGAAGAAAAACTGCAAAATACAGAACCTCTTACACTGATTAATCAAGAATTGATTCCTGCACTAGACCATGTGGGAAAAGGATTTGAAAAAGGAAACATATTTTTACCCCAGCTTTTAATGAGTGCGGAAGCGGCAAAATCTGCTTTTGAAGCAATCAAAGTTCATATGGATAAAAGCGGAAATGTGCAAACAAAAAAAGATAAAATCATACTTGCCACTGTAAAAGGAGATATACATGACATTGGTAAAAATATTGTAAAAGTACTTTTAGAAAATTATAGTTATGATGTGGTAGATTTGGGCAAAGATGTTTCTCCTGAAAGAATTGTAGAAACAGCGCTTTCTCAAAATATTAAACTGGTTGGTTTAAGCGCCTTGATGACCACAACAGTAACCAGCATGGAAGAAACTATTCAACAACTGAGAAAACAAAAACCGGATTGTAAAATTGTAGTTGGAGGAGCCGTACTCACACAAGAATATGCAGATATGATTGGAGCTGACCATTACGCAAAAGATGCTATGGCAACTGTATACTATGCACAGGAAGTATTAGGATAACATATATTTAGTCCCTATGTTGTAATAGGGACTTCATTATGTCCAAAAAATTCATTCTACCTTTTTGCTGTTTTATTTATCAAAAAATTTCTATTTCCTCTATAATCTTTTCCTTTTCCTAATCCTTCAAATACTATCTTTTCCTTGGCAAAAATAAATTCTATCTGCGGATTTTGCTTGGGATATGCTTCCTTTCTCTACCCTTTCCATAAATAAAAAGTATTTTTTTGATATTCTGTAATCTTCATGTAATAGTAGAAACTTCATGGTATCCCAAAAATCTATTCAGATTTTTTCTGGTTTTATTCATCAAAAAATTTCTATTTTTTCCTACAGATTTGCCTTAGCAGAAATAAATTCTTCCTACAGATTTTATTTACAGTATGTTTTCTTTTCCTAACCTTTCTATTAATAAAAAATACTTTTTGAATAGTTCATAATTCCTATGTTATAGTAGGGACTTTTTTCATCTTATTATATTTTTTATAAAAAATTTTCTATTGCTTTTTTCAATGCTGTATCAAAAAACAAAAAATCATGATTACCTTCCCATGACTCATATGTCACATCAAAGGAAAGTTCTTTTAATTTTTCATAAAAAATAGTATTCTCTTTGTAAAAACTATCTCCTACACCACAAGCTATATAAATCTGTGGTTTTTGTTTTTTCTCTTCACATTTTTTTGCCAATTCTAATAACTCATGTTCCGGTTTCCAATGCAAATCTTCTCCCAGTATTGCCTGAAAATCTACATAAAGCTGTTTTCCATATCGCTCTATAAATTCTTTTTGAATTCCATACTTTTTTTGCTCTTCCAATGCTTTTTTTAAAAACAAACAAGCAGAAGAAAATGCTGCACATTTTCCATATTGTTCCGGTTTTGAAAATGCCGCTTTTAACGCTCCATAGCCTCCCATAGAAACACCTGCAATAGCAGTATCCTCTCTTTTAGCAGAAATAGAAAATAGATTTTTACAAATTTCAGGCAGTTCTTCTGTAATATAAGTAAAATAGCAAAAACCATATTTCATATCTGTATAAAAACTTCTTGCTACTTCCGGCATAATAAATATAGTATTTCCATTTTTAGCATAAAAAGGCAACATAGAATGATTTACCCATTTTTCATGATTTCCTCCAATACCATGCAACAAATAAACTACTTTATATTTCTGAGGTAAAAGTACATGTGGCGTTACAATAGATATTCCTGTTTCCATTTGTAATATATTTGAAAATACAGTTCCTCTTAAAATCATATAATATCCCTCTTTCTATTGTTTCATGTGAAACATATTCGTTTTTATATGTTATACACAAGTTATCCACAGCATCGTTAATTTTATTCTGTTTACAAAATCCTTAATATTTCAACATTTTTATGACTTTTATTTTATATTTTTATTTTTTATACATAAGATTTCAACAGGTTATCCACAGATTTTTTTTGTTTCTCACAACATTAATGTCATAGACATTTTTTAATAGTTTTAATCAAAAAATGAAAAAAATATTGCTGTAGAATGACCATTTACAACAATATTTTATCCTTTTTATATTTTATTGTTTTTTTCTTCTGTTAAATTATCTTGTTTCATTGCAATAGTAATGCCTTCTTTTTCTACAGCATTTTCCATTGCTTTTTGTACAACTGTTTGAATTTCTTGTTCAACAGGTATTTTTTCTTCTATCTTTTGCTGTTGTTTTTGATTAAATTGTTTTTGTTGTGTTTTTTGCGCAATCTGTTCTATAATATTCTCCACAGAATCAGAAATAGCATTAATACTCTCTTGTTCTTCTTTATTAGAACTATCTTGTGATAATTTTTCTATTTCAGTAATAATTTTAAACTTTTCTGTTTGAAAAAGCTCTGGTTCCGGTCTATGATATTTTTTTATTCTGCTTTCATCTGCCTTTTTTTCGGTCAAAAGCAATATTTGTTCTTCTAACCGGCGGACTTTTTCCGCAGTATCATCTTGGTGTATTGTTTCTTTTTCCATTTGTATTACAGTTTCTTTTACCAATTCTTTTACAGTTTCTTTGATATTTTCCATTTCTACTTGATTTTTTATGACAACGGTATTTTCAGAAATTTGTTGCGCAATTTCTTCTTCTGCCATAATAGATGCACTTTCATCTGTGGTAACATCTCCTATGATTCCTATTTTTTCTTCCTTTTTATTTTCTTGCTCAAACAATGGTTTATCTTTTCGTTTAAATAATTTTTTTGGTTTTACTTTTACTACCTTTTCAGACTTTTGTTTATGAGCAGTTTCTTGTGCCAATTTTACTGCTTGTATTTCTTCTGTAGAAAGCACATAAGTGCTGACACCCATTTCAATGGGCTTTGCATATGTAAAAGAACCCGTTCTACTATGAATACCATTTAACACAATGCCATTATCTTTTGCATCTAACAAAGCCAATGCAAAACAAAGATTTCCACCCATTTCATCAAAAGGATTGTAACGAATCAGTCCTACCTTTTGTATATTTTCAGAAGCAGTCGCATCTATATCTGTCACCATATCCAATAGCTTATCATATTTTTTTTCTATTTCTTTTACTGTTTCAAAATAGGCATTTATTTTCATTTCTAAATTATGGTCAGGTCTACGGCTTGTTCCCATAAAAATATCATATCTTTTTCTTTCTCTGCCTATTTTAAAAAATAATATGATACATAATATAAAAAGTACTATAACAGCGATTACCAAACCACCTAATATAAAAGGTAAATAAAACTGTATGATAGTATTTACTATTTCCACACACCACACCTCATTATCTTTCTATCCCTTTAAACATACCTAATATTCTGTCTAAATCATCATTGGAATAGTATTCGATTTCAATTTTTCCCTTATTTTTTTGGCTGCTTACTTTTACCTTTGTGGCAAAAAGGCTTTTCAAATCATTTTCAATAGCCCGATATGCTGTTGTATCAAACTGTACTTTCTTTTCCTCTTTTTTTTCCTCTTTTTTTTCTTCTTGTAATTTTTTTACAATATTTTCTACCGTTCTAACACTCAAGCCTTCTTCAATAATTTTTTCAGCCAATTCAAATTGTATTTCTCTATCTGTAATAGGCAGCAATGTCCTGGCATGACCACCTGATAATTTATTTTCTCTTACAAAATTAATTACACGATTATCTAAGTTTAACAAACGCATAGAATTTGTTACTGCCGAGCGGCTTTTTCCTACTTTTCTTGCAATTTCCTCTTGGCTTAATGAAAACTCTGTTTGTAATTTATGAAAGCTTTCTGCTTCTTCAATAGGATTCAAATCCTTTCTTTGAAGATTTTCTACCAATGCAACTTCAAAAGCTGCCGCCTTATCCAAATCTTTTATTACTGCAGGAAGTCTTGTTAAACCTGCAATTTTTGCGGCACGAAATCTTCTTTCTCCTGCAATCAATTCATAATAGTCATCTACTTTTTTAACAACAATAGGCTGTATCACACCATAATTTTTTAAAGATTCTGCCAATTCCAAAAGACTTTCTTCATCAAAATATCTTCTGGGTTGATTTTTATTGGGTTCAATTTTATTGATATCAATTTCCAGTATGCCCTCCCCTTCTCCATCTTCTTTAGAATAATCTCTTATTTTAGTATTGATGAGTGCTTCCAGCCCAGTTCCTTTAGAACCAAGACCTTTCTTTACAGACGCCATTTACTTCCACTCCTTTTCTATCACTTCTTCTGCCAATAATTCATAACTCTCCGCCCCCTTTGATTTTGGGTCGTATAGATGAATCGGAAGCCCATGACTTGGCGATTCGCCTAAACGAACATTTCTTGGAATAATGGTGCGATATACATTTTCTCCCAAACTTCGTTTTACTTCTTCTACTACTTGCAATGACAAATTCGTTCTCGCATCAAACATCGTAAATACAATACCTTCTAATTCCAACTGTCTATTTAATCCCTTTTTCACAAGGTTGATAGTATGTATTAACTGTTCCAAACCTTCTAATGCAAAGTATTCACATTGTATGGGTACCAGCACTGTATCAGACGCAGTCAAGGCATTAATTGTAATGACATTTAAAGAAGGAGGACAATCTATAATAATAAAATCATAATTCTCTTTTATTTTTTCTACTTCTTTTTTTAATATAAATTCTCTATCTTCTTTTCCAATTAGTTCAATTTCTGCGCCTGTCAAGCTAATATTAGCCGGTACTACCTCTAACCCATCTACACAGGTTGGCAGTTTAACATCAGATAAAGAACATTCTCCCAACATAACATTATAAATAGTCATTTCAATTTCATCTTTTTCCAATCCGAGTCCGCTTGTGGTGTTTCCCTGCTGGTCTGCGTCAATAGCCAATACCTTTTTGCCCATTGCGGCTAAACAAGCAGATAAATTGATAGCTGTAGTTGTTTTTCCTACACCGCCTTTTTGATTTGTAATGGCTATAATTCTTACTTTACCCATATATGCTGCCACTCCTAACTAAATATATAAAACTCTCATTATTTTTCATAAAAAAAGAGGCTTTTTGCCTTTCTTTATTTTTATTATACATACAAAAGAAAAGAATTGCAACAATGTTTCATGTGAAACAATAAAAATAATACAAAACTATGATTGTTTCACATGAAACATATATTATCTGTTTCACGTGGAACAATCAAAACTACTCGTTTCAATAACCTCTAGAATGGGTATTATGTGCTTATTCCCTAAAAGGAAATATTGAAGATTTGGCATCACATTGCAATTATAGCCAGCCACTAAAAGTCGCTGTTTATTTTTCCTCATCCTCCTCTGCTACTCATAAACACATCTGTGTACTCTTTTTATGATATTTAATATACTACATTATCTTCTTCCAACTATTTTTTTAGATATTCTTTTATCACCTCTTTATTTCGTACTACTATATCTACAAAAATATCCTCTCCCCTAAAAATTTATTCTCCCATATCTATATTTCAAATTAGCATGCTTATCAAACTTACTCTTACCCCTATCAACTGTGCTACACTCAGATATGGTGGTATACTGATTAGTATAATAGATATGTTCCGGACATACTTGCGCTTGAGTGATGTCAACCTTTTTTCTTCCCACAACTTTATACTGATTTATACTATATCTTTTCTTCATTCTTTGCATATCACTTTCCTTCTATATTTTTGACGTAAAGACTATATGATATTGGAGTTTATATTTGGAATGTGTAATACTTTTCATTTCATTTTCCATATAAAAAATCTACTGATTTGTTTTGGTAATACAGTTACCAAAGCCATTCTAAAATTATAATTCGGATATTTTATATACAAAAATATTTTATTTTTCCTTTAGTAAAACTAGGGATTTTATTAAGCTAAAGTACCCAATCAAAACCACCGGCTTAGTCGGTGGTTTACTCTGCCTTCCTAGAAGAAGCTGTTACTGGCAGTATTTATAAGTACTTTAAAAGTCTACCAAGCACTCTACTTCCTCAACTACCCTTTTGGTAACTATTTTTATTTCTTTTCACTTTTTCAACTGTAAACGGATTACTCACTGAAATGGATTTGATCTGCCATACAGTGTTGCTTTCACTGATGATTACATATTTTTTTATATTGTTTCCAACTGTATCAGCATAATATCCTCTATACCAAAACATTCTATTTCCATATTTGTGTTTTAAATTTGCATATCTATCAAAAATAATGAAAAAACTTTTCCCTTTCAAACATCCAACTATTTCTGATATACTGTATTTGGGTGGTATACCAATCAGCATATATATGATTGGAACAACATTCTACCACTATCATTTCTATCCCTTTTTTTCACATCATTATCTAAATATTTTCTCTATTTCAGCTTTCATTTTTCTATATATTATCTGCCTTCTATACTTTGTCGCATTTACATTTAAAGTTTCTTCGACATTGTTACGGACAAGCTCTTTTAAACTATACTTTATTAAATCCTCATTTAGCTGTATAATCTTATCAGACATGGTTTTATAGCCTTCTTTGATAAATTTTGTTGTGGTGACTTTATTTTACCAAACGGCTATAGACCATATCTATTTTTATAAAATTGATTTTACGAAATTAATTATTATACATTTCTTCTCAACTTGTATATCCTAAACGATTCATATAAAAATCTCCTATGCTTTTTTTGTGTCTTGACAGACTCAATATAATAATAGCATAGAAGGTTTTTAAATCTCGCTGATTTCTCCGGCATAACCGGAGGTTTTTATTAGTTTACCAATAAAAAACGCCTTTTCAATAACAGAAAAGACGTTTTTTATTATCAAAACTTTCCAAATATACCAAGCTTTCTAGGTATTACAGTAATGTTAAGAGGCATAGCCGGTCCAAGTTCTCCATCCACTGTTGTTTCATGAAACTGCAAATTTTCTATATCCAAACATTCAATTTGAAACTGCTTTCTTTTTAAATAAAGAACACCACTATCTTTTACAAATTCTCCATTAAATATTTTAAAAAATAGTTTGGGTAATTCAATCACCGGCTTTGCCTTGATTCCTACAAAATCAAACATACCATCCGTAATCGATGCAGATGGAGCAATATGATTAAATCCACCGGTACCCGCACTATTGAGCACTAAAAACAAATATAAATCCTCTTCTACTACCTCTTGCTCTGTTGTAATACGAAAAGGTATCTTTTTAAAATTTGTGAGTTGCTCTATCCCTTTGATATAGTAAGATAAGCTGCCCAATGCATGTTTTAAATCTTTATCTACATTTTGAGAAACATTTGTAAAAAGTCCTCCTGCACAAACATTAATAAAATATTGTCCATTGACAATACCAATATCAATTTTCTTAGGCTTTTCTGTTGTAATCACATTGCAGCATTCTTCTACATTGCCTGTTTTTAATCCTAAAAATGTAGCAAAATCATTTGCTGTGCCAGAAGGAATCACTCCTAAAGGTATGTCCATATTTCTTTCCATCATAGCATTTACAACAATATTAATGGTACCATCTCCACCTGAAACTACGATTAAATCATAATCCATATCCATTGTTAAAATATGTTCTCTGATATCGCCACTTTTGATAGTGCGAAAAATATGCACTTCATATCCTGCTTTTTGAAACACAGAAATACAAATATCTAAATCAAACTTAAACGTTTTGCTACCTGAATAGGGATTATAAATTAGCTTACATTTTTTCATAAATTCTCCTCCCTTTTTCCTCATTGATTCTGTCACATTAAAATGACATAGACAACAGCTCTTTATTAAAAGTACAATAAAATGAAAACAAAAATATTTTCTCCCAGAAAGGAACTGTTTCTATACATAAAAAAATTACTTTTAAAAATTTTACCATTTCCTATCCTCATTGCCTTTATGGTGATAGAAAAGATTATTATGGATATCAAAAATATATTTGTTGCAAATCTTTTATTTTCATATTAAGTTAACAAAACCTTCTCATTTGCCTTTTCATTACATTTGTTCGGGGGCTTGTATACCTAATATTGCTAAACCTTCTGATAACACTGTTTTTACTGCAATGACAAGAGCAATTCTTGCTTGCTTTGTATTTTCTTCGCTATTTAATATACTATTGTCATGATAAAATTTGTTAAATGCCTGAGCCAAATTTACAATGTGTCTTGTTACAATAAAAGGTTCTAATTTATCCGCTGCCTCTTGTATTTTTTCCGGAAATTGTCCTAATAATTTTAATACTTCTATAGAGGCTTCATCTGTTAATTTTGTATAATCAATATTTTCCGGCAAAGTGCATTGTCCCCTCCGCAATATACTGCAAGCACGGGCATGGGTATACTGTACATAAGGTCCCGTTTCTCCATCAAAGTTTAACATTCTTTCCCAAGAAAATACAACATCTTTCACTCTGCTATTATATAAATCATTAAATATCACTGCACCAATGCCAACTTTTTTTGCCACTTCTTCTTTATTTGGCAAATCAGGATTTTTTTCTTCTATAATTTTTTTGGTTTCAGCAATAGCTTGATTTAATAATTCCTCCATCAATACAACATTTCCATGACGTG
>ERZ1643246.2877-NODE-2877-length-15582-cov-30.697752_pt1 | contig 15582 bp, 9 predicted proteins | sample MGYA00579265_ERZ1643246 | MGnify/ENA primary metagenome ERZ1643246 (study PRJEB29033, sample SAMEA4952261) | chicken gut metagenome | biome: Broiler Chicken; feature: Gastrointestinal Tract; material: Caecum | place: Ireland | collected 2018 | study: Broiler... | reverse complement strand
ATATTATAGCAATTCATTTTTCTCACCTCTTTATTACTATTTTATGATTATTTTTGTGTTTTATTCATATTATAGTAATATTTTAGCATTTTTTTCGCCATTTGTCAACTGTTATCAAAAAATGGGAAACTTTTATTTGCCATTTTTTGTGTGTGGTGAATCTTCAAATTTCATTTTAATTTTTCTGCTAATTCTAATTGTTCTTGTGTTAAGTTAAAATTTTGTCCATTATTTTTTATTAAATTATGTAGGTTTTCTATTGTTCTTGCTTCATTTATTGTATTTTCTAATGGCACAAGATTTTTTAATTCATTTTCTAATTTTTCATATTCTTTTTCCATTCCGTTAAAATCTTGGTTGTTAAAATATTCTTTCCAATTATTTATATATTTATTTGTATTTTCTACTGATGTTAATTGTTCTGTGAATGTTTTTTCTATATTACTTTCTACATTATTTAATATAACATCTTTTCCTTGCTTAATTGTGTTTGCTACATTATAGTTAATTAATCCTGCATCTCTTACTTTATCAATTACTGTATCTAATAATGAAGAAACTCCATCAATTAAACCTCCTGTCTCAACTGCACTTTGCATTTGATTAACGTTTTCAAAATTTCCTGTTACTACTCCTATTGCACTTTTCCCTAAGTCTATTGCATCATCAATAGTTTGCTTAATTCCATCTTTTAGTCCATATTCAAATAAATTATCTTTTAAGTTTATTACCTGCTCATCAATAAAATCTGGTAATAATGCTCTTATTCCTATATCTAATCCTGCATTTATTGTTTTTCCTAATGTTGTTTCTAAAAAACTTTTTTGGTCTTTTTCCTGTTCTAAATTATTATTTAAATTTATTTCATTATTTTTTTCTAATTCATTAACTTCCATTTTCTTTTCCTCCATTTTCTATTAATTTTAATATTTCTTTTATTTGTTTTTTATTTAAATTTTTATTTTCTTTTATTATTATTTTATTTTTTTTATAATTTTTTATTATATATATTAATATTTGTTTTTTTGTTTTCTTTTAAAATAATAATTAATTTATTTTTATTTAATTCAAATTTATTAATTAATTTATTTAATATTTTTAAATTATTTAAATTTATTTTTATTAATTAAAATTATATAATTATTTACTATTTTTTTGGATTTTATTTTTCGAAATAAATAATTTTTTAATTTTAAAATTATTTTTGAATTTAAAATTTATATAAAAAAATTTATTTGGATTTTATGATGTGCAATAATAATTAAAATAATTTTGCACATCATAAAGATATTTTTATTAATTATTTTTATTTTGTATTTTTGAAATCTCTTCTTTTGTTAATTCTGTTATTTCTATTATTTGTTCTATTGGCATATTTTTATCTAATAATTTTTTTGCTATTTTTGCTTTTTCTTCATTAATTCCTTCTCTTTTACCTTCTATCTTTCCTGCTTTTTCTCCTCTTTTATACCCTTCATCTAATCCAGTTTCATATATATCTTGTGTGTCTAGTATATGTTTTTCTCTTAATTCCGCTATTCTTTGATTTTCTTCATCTTCACTTAATTCCCTTAATGCTACCTCTGCTTCTTTTATTTCACTATTTTCCTTCATTATTTCATACACCTCCACACATTCTGGCTCATTTAGAAACATCATCCATTGCAATATTTTATCTTCTTTATTCTTTTTGTACTCTTTTATTGCTTTCGGTATTGTTATTATATGTAATTCTAGTTTGTCTGTCAAGATTTTTGTTACGTTTTCTTCTTCTCTTATTTGCCATTTACTGTGTGCTTTTAATTCTTCAAATTCTTTTATATCTTCATTTATTATCGCTATGCATATTACTTTATTTAATTCATTATATTTATTTCCTTTTTTTAATTGTCCTGAATATATTTTTGACCAGTAATATAATAACCTTGGTATAAAATTTTTTGAATATACCATTTGCATTTCTACTTCACACTCTATATTATTATTTAATCTTGCTCTTAGATCTACTATTCCTACTTTATCATCTATTTTATTTTCTAGTAATTGCTTATTTATTTCTAATTCTATATTTTCTATTTTTTTATCTATTAATGCTGATATTAATCCTTTTGTTATATTTGTATTTTTTGTTGAGAATAGCATTTGAAATACTATATCTATTTTTGGGTTTAATAATTTTGTTTTATTGTTTCTATTTTCTTCGTTATTTAAATTTTTTTCTTTTATTTCTTTTTTAATTTTCATAAACATTCCTCCATTTTTTTATGATATTTATTTTTTTATGAATTTCTTTTTTACTTATTTTTAGTGTTCAATTTAAAAAATAATTCATATATGTAAACCTTTTTATTCTTTATTTATTTTTATATAAAAACTAACCTTTTTATTTATTTCCTTATATATCCCTAGTGTTTGTTTTTTTATTTTTGTTTGAATTTATTGTTTTTGTTTTTATTATTTCTTTTATTTTCTTTTTTCTTTTGTAAACTTATTATTAAATATTGTTTATGTTTACTTGTTGTTATAACATTATTCTCTTTAATTTTTTATATTATATAAAATTTTTATTTGATTTTCTTAAAACTTTTATTATTTTTGTTTTATATTTTATTTAATAATATTATTTTTTTCTTTAAAAATGATTTTTTTCTATATTCAATTTTTTATTATTTTAATTATTTATAATCATTATTAAATTTTTTATTTAATATTTTTTATAAATTAAATTTATTATTTTTATTTATTTTATATATTTTTAATAAATTAATTTTTTTATTTATTTAATTTTATATTTTTTTAATAAATTAATTATTTTCTATTTATTTAATATTTTTTAAATAATTAAATTAATTATTTTTATTTTTTAATATTTAATATATTTTTTAAAATAATTAATTTATTTACTCTTAATTATTATATAATTTAAAAATACTGTTAATTTATTTTTTGGGATTTTTCGAAATAAATAAATTTTTAATTTTTTAAACTTTTTTGATGTAAAATTTATTTTTATTAATTTGATTTTATGATGTGCAATAATTACAAAATAATAATTTTGCACATCTTTTAATTTTTTTAAACATTTTCTTTTTGTATTTTTAAAATTTCTTCTTCTGATAATTCTGTTATTTCTTTTATTTGTTTTTTATTTAAATTTTTATTTTCTTTTAATAATATTATTTTATTTTTTTCAAATAATTTTTTTATTATATTAATATCTATTTTTTCTTTTTTATTTTCTCTTAAAATAATAATTAATTTATTTTTATTTAATTCAAATTTATTAATTAATTTATTTAATATTTTTAGGTTATTTATATTTTTTTCTAAAATAATTAAATTAATTATTTTTATTTTTTTAATATTTAATAAATTATTTAAAATAATTAAATTATTAAAATTTAATTTAATAAAAATATAATCAAAAAATATGGAAAAATTATTTATTATTTTTTTAATATTATTTAATTTTTTTATTTTATAATAAAATAAATTTTTATTATATTTATTTATTTTTATTTTTTTACTTTTATATTTTATTTTTCTATTTTGTCTTTTTATTTTATATATTTTATTTCTTCCTAATAAATTATTTTGAAATTCATTTAACAATTCTTTTTTATTTTTAATTTTATTTAAATTCTGCTTTGTACCATATTTACTGATGTAATTTGAGGTAAACTTTTTTAATTCAATTATTTTATTATTTTTCTCAGATAAATATCTTTTTAAACTTAGGGATATATCAACGTTTTCATTTTTGTCTAAATCTATAAAAATTATTAAATTATTATAAATAATGTTTTTATGTAAAATATTATTTTTATTTTTTATTTCTTCTATTTGGAACTTTTTTACTTTATTTTTTATTGAATTTACATTATCTGTTACCATATCTTTCCAATTTATTTTTTTGTTTTTTTCTTGTTTTTTATTATTTATTTCTAAATTGTTATTTTTTATAATTTCTTTTAATTTTTTTATTTCTTCTTCTAATTCTTTTTCTTTATTTAAATTTTTTTCTTTTATTAAATTAATTAATTTTTCTATATTTATTTTATTATTAAAAAATATTTCTATATTATTATTTATTTTTTTTATTTTTTCTTCTTTTTCTGTATTTTCATTTTCTAAAATTAATATTATTTTTATTTTTTCATTAATTAATTTTATTTTTTTTAATAAATTAATTAAATTAATTTCTCCAGGTAATTTTTCATTTATTATAATTAAATCTATATTTTTATTTTTTTCTAAAAATTCTAAAATACCTTCTTTATATTGAATATCTTTTCCTATTACTTCAATATAATTTTCATTTTTTAATTTTTCATTTAAATTTGGATTATTAACTGCTGTTATTATTTTTTTCAATTATTTTTTCTCCTTCAACTATTTTTTTCTCAATTTCTGAAGATTCTATTTTTGTTAATATATGATCTTCTCCTACAAACATTAGGCACTCCCCTCTTTTTAAAGATTTTATTTCTACTTTTTCTTTTTCAGATAAATTGGCATATTCACTTAATATTTTTATATTTTCTTCTTCTAAAGCAAAAAATGTTTTTATGCTTGAATTATTTAAAATACTTCTTCCATATGTTCCATTATCTAAACTAAAAATATCTGATATATCTTGAGTGATTGCTACACTACTTCCTCCATATTTTCTTATTGTTTTAAATATTTTATAAATAAAACTTGCTACATCTTTATTTGATGTCACTCCTATTAATCTCCAAATTTCATCTAAATATATTGCTTTTTTATCATTTCTATTTTCTTTAATTTTGTCCCAAAAAATATCTGTAAATAAATACATTCCATATTTTAAATTTTCTTCTCCTAAATCATAAACATCTGCAATTATTAAATCATTATTTAATTCTACATTTGTATAATTATTAAAAAATTTCATTGAGCCTTCTACAAATGGAATTAATTTAATTTTAAATTTTTTTGTTCTTTTATCTTTATCTAAAATATTATATAAATCTTCTAATATTGGCATATCTTCTGGACTTTTAAATTCTTTATTAATTATTTTTTCATTATTTTCTTTATATAAACTTTCATCATCAAATGTTATATTTTTTTCTTTATATGTTTCTATTAATTTTTCTTCTAATAACGCTTTTTCTTCTTCATCCATTTCTCCAAAAATCAAATTAAAAAAACCTATTAATTTTCCAATCTTCGTTGCTAAATATCCATTTTCTCCTTCTTCAATACTTTCTTTTCTAATTTCTAAAATATTAATATATGTATTAGATGTAGGTCCTATTTTTATCTGTATTCCTTGTAACTTTTCACATAAATTATTGTACTCTCTATCTGGATCAATAATATATTGTTTTATTCCTATTAATTTATATCTTAATATTAACAATTTTGTATAAAATGATTTTCCTGCTCCACTCGTTCCAAATATACAAATATTTGCATTTTTATATTTTTCTTGATTATATCTATCAATGAATACTAAGGAATTATTATAAATATTTGTTCCGATAAAAATTCCTTCTTGATCAAAAATAGTAGATGAAATAAATGGATAAGTTGAAAGTAATCCTGATGTTAAAATATTTCTTCTTGTTACATTTTTTATTATTTCTTTATTTTCCATTATGGGTAAACATGATAAAAATAATTCTTCTTGCCTAAAGTTTGCTCTTCTAGTTTGCATTCCCTTGCTTTGTGTTATTCCTTCTATTTTATTTAAATAGTATTCCAAGTCTTTTATGTCTTCGGAATATAAATCAATGTAAATATATAAAAAATATATGTCTTCATTATTAACTTGAATTTCTTTTCTTATGTATTTTGCGTCATTATATGTAAATGCTGCTATATCAATATCTTGTCTATTTTGATTTGATTCTTTTAGTTCAACTCCTACATTCCCTATATGATATGTTAGATCTTTTATTACTTTGTATGGATCTTGTTTTTCATAAAATACTGATATATTCATATTTATATTTGTTTCTATTAAAGTTTTTAAAATTATATCTGTTTGTTCTCTATAATAATTTACTACCATTAATCCAGCATAATATAAATTATCTATTTCAAAATATTTTGGATTTGTTAAATTAATATATGATGGTAAAATATAATCCTTATCAGAAAAACTTCCTTTTAATTTTTTATTTATTTCATTTATTTTTTTATTATTTTTATTATTAAATAAATTATTTAATATTTTTTTAATATTTATATTTTTTCCTCCTCTACCATAATATTATTTTTTCTAGTATTAAAAAATATTTTTAATATTTCTAAAACTTCTTTTTTATCCGAAATTTCTTTTACTGAATTTCCACATCTTGATAAACAATCTTTTATTTTAAAATATTTTTCTTTTAAATCATTCTGTATAATTTCTTCATTTTCAAAAAATTCTTTTTTATCTTTTTTTTCATTACTTATAATTATATAAAAATTTTTTGATGATGATTTTTTAGTTAAATTTAAATGTTTAATATAATAAATATATTCTTTTGATATTTCTTCTAAATATTTATTTTCCTTAACATTTTCTTGGATTTTTTTAATATGATTGCTCAAATCTTCTTTACTACTTTGAATTAAAATTTGGATATCAAAATTACATGTTTTTAAAAAAACTTTGTATGAATTTAATATGGAGCTTTTTTCTAAATCTGATTTAAGATTATAGTTAATCGGATAAACTTGAATTATCTTTATGTATTTATGACTTTTGGTTTTTATTAAACCATTATCCAATATTTTATCTATTGGAAGCCATTCTTCAATATTAATTTTTTTAATGTGATCTCACCTCCGTTTTGCATATTTTACATTCGTTTATTTGTTTTGTCAAGAACTTTTCATCGACACAGTTCGACATTGCCTTTTTAATTTAATTATAAATTTTATTTTTTATTATTTCATTTTTTTATTTTTTTTATATTAATTTTTTATATATTTTTTTATTTTTAAACTTTTTATTCTTTTAATTTTTAATTTTTTTGTATTTAATCCACAATTTATAAACTTTTTTTATCTATTTTTTTCTAATTTATTCTTTTTTTTCCTATTTTTTTCTAATTTTTTCTTATTTTCCTTTTATTTTAATTTTTATTTTATTTAATTAATTATATTATTTTTATTTTTTATCTTTTTATTTTGGATTTTAATGATTTTAAAATTTTTTTAATCTAATTTTTTCTAATTTATTTTAATTTATTCTATTTTTTTCTAATTTATTCTTTTTTTTCCTATTTTTTTCTAATTTTTTCTTATTTTCCTTTTATTTTAATTTTTATTTTATTTAATTAATTATATTATTTTTATTTTTTATTCTTTTATTTTCGATTTTAATGATTTTTAAATTTTTTTATCTTTTATTTTCTTTTTTTTTCTAATTTATTTTATTTTATTCTAATTTATTCTATTTTTTATAATAATTAATTATTTATTTAAATTGTATTTTTTCAAATTTTATGTATTTTCTATTTTTTCCTATTTTATTCTATTTTTAAGAATTTTTTTCTATTTTATTCTTACTTTTAAAATTTTAATTTTTTAGATATAATTAAATTTTATTATTTTTTATTATTAATTTTTAAAAATATTATTTAAATAATATTTTTATGTATGAAAAATTTTTTTCTATATAATATTTATATATTAGAAATTTAAAAATTTTTATTTTTTTGTATATTATTTTTATTTTTGTTTATAATAATATTATAAGGTTGATAATAGTTGAGCCAAGAGTAATAATAGATTTTTTTAAGTTTATTATTATTCGGACAAAGATATATTATGGTGTATTTTTATATATTATAATATGTCGGCGATAAGAATTATTTATTTGTATTAAAGCTATATTTATTTTATATTTTTTATAAATATTTTATTCTTTATTATATGGTTGAAAATATATGTAAATAATTCGAGCTAAGATTATTCTTATATCTAGTTTTTAGTAGTTGTTAGTAGTCCCTTCGGGACGAATATGGTTACTCGTGGTGTATTAATAGTCGAGCGAATGATTAATATATGTGGCTGATGGCTTATTTATGTAGTAATATATATTAGGTTAGAAGGTTATGTGTATTAGTTTGAGTGAAGATTATTATTGGCTTTATGATTAATGACCTAGAATTTTGTTTATTCTAGGTCATTAAAAATTTATTATTAAATTTTGATTTTTTATTTTTTAAATTAATTAAATATCTAAGTTCTTTACATATTTTGCATTTTGTTGAATAAATTCTCTTCTAGGTTCAACTTCATCTCCCATAAGCAATGTAAATATTTCATCAGCTTTTATAGCATCATCCATTGTTACTTTTACTAAAATTCTAGTTTCAGGATTCATAGTTGTTTCCCATAATTGTTCTGGGTTCATCTCCCCTAGACCTTTATATCTTTGTAATGATAATGTATCTCTTTCAATACCTTTTGCTTGTAAATCTTTATATGCTTTATCTAAATCTTCATCAGTATAACAATATAGATCTTCCATTCCTTTTTTAGATAATTTATATAGTGGTGGTTGTGCTAAATACACATTTCCATTTTCTATTAGTGGTCTCATATATCTAAAGAAAAATGTTAGTAATAATGTTCTAATATGTGCTCCATCAACATCGGCATCAGCCATTATAATTACTTTTCCATATCTTATTTTTGTTATATCAAAATCAGCTCCAATACCTGCACCAATTGCAACTATTACTGGATTTAATTTATCATTTCCGTATATTTTATCTGCTCTTGCTTTTTCTACATTAAGCATTTTTCCCCAAAGTGGTAATATAGCTTGAAATTTTCTATCTCTACCTTGTTTTGCACTACCACCTGCTGAGTCTCCCTCAACTATATAAACTTCACATTCATCAGCTACTTTACTGCTACAATCTGCTAGTTTTCCAGGTAGTGTTGAAGTTTCTAAACTACTCTTTTTTCTAACTAACTCCCTAGCTTTTCTAGCGGCTTCCCTTGCTCTTGACGCACTTACACATTTTTCTAGGATTGCTTTTGCTATTTGTGGATTTTCTTCTAAAAATGTAGCTAACGCATCATTTACCATACTTTGTACAACACCTGTTACTTCACTATTCCCTAGTTTTGTTTTAGTTTGCCCTTCAAATTGTGGTTCTTTTACTTTTACAGAAACTACTGCAGTTATTCCTTCTCTTATATCTTCACCTTGTAAATTTGCATCTTTTTCTTTTAAAATATTATGACTTCTTGCATAATCATTAAATACTTTTGTTAAAGCTCTTTTAAATCCTTCTAAATGAGTTCCACCTTCAATTGTATTTATGTTATTTACAAATGTATAAATATTTTCTGAATAACTTGTTGTATATTGAATTGCTATTTCAACTGGTACTTCCCCACCTTTTTCAATATATATAGGATTTGGATGTATTTTTTCTTTATTTTTATTTAAATATTCTACAAAAGAAATTAATCCACCTTCATAACAAAATTCTGATTTTTTAGGTGTCTCTTCTCTTTGATCTTCTATAGTTATTTTTAATCCTTTTGTTAAAAATGCTATTTCTCTTAATCTTTTTTCTAAAACTTCATAGTCATATTCCAAACTTTCGAAAATTGTATCATCTGCTAAAAATCTAACTAATGTTCCTGTTTTGTCTGAGTCTCCTATTCTTTCTAGCTTTTGAACAGTTTTACCTTTTTCAAATTTCATGTTAAATAGTCCACCATCTCTTGCAATTGTAACTTCTGTCCATGCAGATAATGCGTTAACTACAGAAGCTCCAACACCATGTAAACCTCCAGAAACTTTATATCCGCTATCTCCACCGAATTTTCCACCTGCATGTAATACTGTGTATACTGTTTCTGCTGTTGAAATATGTGTTTTTGGATGTATTTCTACAGGTATACCTCTACCATTATCTTGAACAGATATAATATTTCCTTTTTCAATGACTACATTTATTTCTGTACAATAACCAGCTAATGCTTCATCAACACCATTATCTACAATTTCATAAACCATATGATGTAGTCCTCTTACAGATGTACTTCCTATATACATTCCTGGTCTTTTTCTTACGGCTTCAAGTCCTTCTAATACTTGTATTTGCTCTGCCCCATATTTGTGATTGTATTTTTCCATTATTATTCCTCCTAAAATTGTGTTTACTTTAACATGTTTATTTTATAATTATATTTTGTCTTTGTCAAATATTTTTCCATTATCTACTTTATATTCCAAACAATTTAAACTGTCAATATTTAATTTTTCTGTACATGTTATTATTACTTGAGCATCTTTCATATATTTTAATAGATTTTTTCTTCTATTATTATCTAGTTCTGACATAAAATCATCCAATAATAAAATTGGATATTCACCTATTTCGTCTTTTATAATTTGAAGTTCAGAAATTTTTAAAGATAGAATTGCTGTTCTATGCTGTCCTTGTGATCCATAAATATTTAATTCCTTATTGTTTATAAATACACTAAAATCATCCCTATGAATTCCTTTTGTTGTATATCCTTTAATTATATCTAATTTTCTTCTTTGTTTTAATAAATTTAAATATGTATTTTTATCTTGACATTCTGAAATATATTTTATATCAATTTCTTCTTTATTATTTGTAATTTCTTTATGTATATTTTTTATTTTTTTATTTATATTATTTATATAATCTGTTCGATATTTGCATATTTTTGTTGCATAATCTGCTAACTTTTCATCCCAAATTTCTAACATATTTTCATCTTTTTGTTCTTCTCTTATTTGCCTTAAATAATTATTTCTTTGTTCCAAAGTTTTTAAATACATATTTAGATTATATATATAATTAGGTCTTAATTGACTTATCATAATATCTAAAAATTTTCTTCTATTTTGTGGACCTCCTTTTAATATTTCTATATCATCTGGAGTAAATATTACTATATTTATATTTCCTAATAGTTCACTCAATTTTTTTATTTTTATTCCATTTATAAATATATTTTTTTTCTTGTTTATTTCAATTTTTATTTTTCCATCTCTATCTTCTTTTTCAAAAAAACATTCTATTAATGAATTGTCTTTATTAAGCATTATTGTTTCTATATCTTTATTAGTTCTAAAGGATTTACCAATACTTGACATATAAATTGCTTCTATAATATTTGTTTTTCCTTGAGCATTTTCTCCATAAAAAATATTTATATTTTTACAAAAATTTATTTCTTGATTTTCATAATTTCTAAAATTTTTTAAGTTTAATTTTTTTATCCACATTTTTATTCCTCCAACTATTTTTTCATTATACACTATTTTTTATTTTTTTCATATATTTTTATTTAATTTTTTTATTAACTATTTTTTTATTTATTTTTTTATTTGAATTAAATGTTTTAGTTTTTTATTTGTTTTTTTTATGTTTTTTCCACAATTCATTAACATTTTTTATCTATTTTTTCTAATTTATTCTAATTTATTCTAATTTTTTCTATTTTTTTCTTATTTTCTTTTCATTTTTAATTTATTTTTATTTAGTTAATTATATTATTTTATTTTTTAATTGCTTTATTTTTGATTTTAATCGATTTTATTTTTTTATTATCTTTTTTTTTATTTTTTTCTAATTTATTCTAATTTATTTTAATTTTTTTGATTTTTTATTTTATTTATAATTTATTTTTTTATTATTTTTAATTTTATTTTTATTTTTTAATTTAATTTTTTTTATTTTTATTTTTATTCTTATTTTTTAATTTAATTTTTTTATTTTAATATTATTTATTTTATTTTTTATTTTTATATTATTTATTTTATTTTTTAAATATAAAATCTTTTCCACAAATTATTAACAATTTTATATCTATTTTTTTCTTTTTTTTTCTAATTTATTCTTTTTTTTCCTATTTTATTCTAATTTTTTCTTATTTTTCTTTTATTTTAATTTTTATTTTATTTAATTAATTATATTACTTTATTTTTTAATTGCTTTATTTTTGATTTTAATTGATTTTATTTTTTTAATTTTCTATTTTTTTCTAATTTATTCTTTTTTTTCCTATTTTATTCTAATTATTTCTTATTTTCCTTTTATTTTAATTTTTATTTTATTTAATTAATTATATTATTTTATTTTTTAATTGCTTTATTTTTGATTTTAATCGATTTTATTTTTTCAATTTTCTTTTTTTCTAATTTATTCTAATTTATTCTAATTTATTCTATTTTATTCTATTTTTTTTGATTTATTTTTTGTTAATTTTTTTTATTTTTTTAATTTTTGCTATTTATCTATTTTTTTCTAATTTATTCTATTTTTAAGAATTTTTTTCTAATTTTTTTAATGTTTTATTTTTTTTATATTAAATATATAATAAAGTTTTACACATTTTGTTGATTATCTGTGGATAAAAAAAGTAAGATTTCATTTTTAAAATCTTACTTTTTTTATTTTTATAAATTACTTTTTAGTCTTCTCTCAATCTAATTGGTAAAATCATATAAACATAGTCATTATTTTCAACTGATTTTATCAAACATGGTGATATACTTGTTCCAAATTCTACATTTACATCTTCATCATCTATTGATTTTAAAGCATCTAAGAAATATTTTGGGTTAAACCCACATTCTACATTTTTTCCTTCAGTTGAAACAAACAATTCTTCTTTTGCATCACCTGTTTGGTTTGTACATGATATTGTTACTTTTCCTATTTCAACATTTACTTTTACAGGATATTTTTTCTCTTTTTCTATACTTGATGATGAAATTAAACTTATTCTTTCAAAGCAATCTTGTAAATTATTCTTATTTACTTTTATTCTTGTTTCCCAATTTGTAGGAATAACTGTTTTATAATTTAAAAATTCTCCATCTAATACTCTTGTTACTATTTTACATTTATCCATTTCAAATAGTGCTTGATTTTTTGATATTCCTATTTTTACTGTATCAAAAGAATCTGATAATATTTTATTTACTTCATTTAGTGTTTTACCTGGTATTACTGCATTAAAATCATTCGTTTTTTGACTTAAATAAACACTTCTTAAAGCTAATCTAAATCCATCTACTGCAACTAAATTTAATTTATTATTTTCTGTTTCAAATAAACATCCTGTAAATATTGGCCTATTTTCTTCTGTACTTACAGCAAATATTGTTTTTCTTATCATGTTTTTTAATGTATTTTGTTCTAATTCTATTGAATTCTCTATTTCTATTTTTGGAAGTTCTGGGAATTCATCTGGATTCATTGTTGCTAGTTTATAATGTGATCCTTCACATTCTATTTCTAATAAATTTTTATCATTTAGGCTTATTTTTATTTCTGTGTCTGGTAATTTTCTTATTATTTCACTAAACATTATTGCATTTACTACTGTACTTCCTTGTTCTATTACATTACATTCCATTATGTATTCTATTCCAATTTCTAAATCATATGTTGTTAATTTAATTTCATTATCATTTGTTTGTATTAATATTCCTTCAAGTATTGGCATTGTAGTCTTTGATGCTACAGCTTTTACTACGGAATTGATAGCTTTTATGATTGTATCTTTGTAACATGTGAATTTCATATTCATTCCTCCTTATATATTATATAATATTTTTAGTAGTAGTAGTATTAGGTGCTGTGGAAACTGTGGATAACTCTGTTGAAAGTTTATATCCCTAGAAAAAATGCTGTGCATAATCTTGTGGAAAATTGTCAAAATTATCCACAGTTAAAAAATCGAATTGTGTAAAAGTGAGATGTACACAGTTTATTAACAGGTTATTAACATTTGGGTGTGGATATCTAATGTATTGTTTCCGTAAGAATAGAAAGACCGATGTTTATAAAAAATTTTTTTCGACAAACATATTTTTTAAAAAATTTAGCAAATGTCGAATGTTGTTATTTTTTGCCATCGATGATTATGTTTTTCACACTTTCCACAATTAGCTTTGTATTATTTTTTTCTTTTACTTCTTTGCTAATTTTATTATAAGCATGCATTACTGTTGAATGATCTCTTCCTCCAAAGTCAGTTCCTATCTGTGGAAAAGACATATTTGCAATTTCTCTGCAAAGGTACATTGCAATTTGCCTTGGAAATGCTATATCATTAGATCTTTTATTTCCTGCTAATTCATCTTTATCTATGCTAAAATATTTTGCTACAGTCTCTTTTATGAAGTCACAAGAAATTACTTTTTCATTTTCTAGCTTAAATTCGTTTATAATATTTTCAGCAAGTTCAATTGTTATTGGACTATGTGTCAAGGATGCTCTTGCTACTATCTTGTTTAGTACACCTTCTAGTTCTCTTATATTTGAATCTATCTTATTTGCAATATCTGCTAAAATAGAGTCATCTATTATTATATTTTCATCTTGTGCTTTTTTTCTAAGTATTGCTAAACGTGTTTCATAATCTGGACAAGATATATCTGCAAGTAATCCCCATTCAAATCTTGATTTTAATCTATCTTCTAAAAATTGAATATCTCTTGGTGGTTTATCACTTGAGATTATAATTTGTTTTCCGTCTTCTCTTAATGCATTAAATGTGTGGAAAAATTCTTCTTGAGCTCTTTCTTTTCCTGCTATAAATTGAATATCGTCAATTAGTAAAACATCAATATTTCTGTAAATATTTCTAAACATTTCTGTTTTATTATCTTTTATTGAGTTTATTAATTGATTTGTAAATTTTTCTGAAGTAACATACAAAACATTTGAATTTTTGTCATTTTCAAGTATTCTGTTTCCAATAGCGTGCATTAAATGAGTTTTTCCAAGACCTACACCACCATAAAGAAATAAAGGATTGTATGATTTTCCTGGTTCATTTCCTACTGCTAATGCTGCTGCATGCGCAAATCTATTGTTATTTCCTACAACAAATGTTTCAAAAGTATATTTGGGATTAAGTGTTGCTCTGTTTGTTTCTAATTCTGCTTCTGATACAAGATTGTTTTGATCTTTTATAACTTGGTTTGAAGCTGAATTTGAGTCTGTTTCTTTAGAAAGATCTACTACAGAAAAAGTCCAGTCTCTGTTTGTGATAAATCTCAAAGTGTTGAAAACTAGACTTCTAAACTTATTTTCTATAAAGTCTTTTTGATATTCAGAAACAGTTGTAAAAATAATATGGTTATTATCAATACTTCTTATTCCCAAAGGGTTTATCCAAGTGTCATAGGAGATTTTTGATACTTCATCTTTTAGTAATTCTTTTAGTTTAGTTAGAAGTTCATCTTTGTCAATCCCCATTTTTATTCTTCCTTTCTATAAGATTTTATCCACAAAGTTATCCACAGGTGTTGATAACTTTGTAATAATTTTGTAAAAAAAGCAATGTTTTTACGAACATAATTTTATTTGTTATGCAAGTAATAAAGCTACTTTTTCTGTACTTTCATATAATAGCAAATAAATTATCAAGAAGTCAATACAATTGTGGAAAATTTTTTAAAATTGTGGATAATTGTAAAAAAAACTGTGGAAAACTTTTCTTTTTTTACAAAATTGTTACAAAAAAAGCGTGTAAAAAATAAAACCTTAATTAAAGTTAGAAAATCCGTTTTAATGGAATAAATTACCAATGAAT
>ERZ1643246.2876-NODE-2876-length-15582-cov-59.174792_pt1 | contig 15582 bp, 12 predicted proteins | sample MGYA00579265_ERZ1643246 | MGnify/ENA primary metagenome ERZ1643246 (study PRJEB29033, sample SAMEA4952261) | chicken gut metagenome | biome: Broiler Chicken; feature: Gastrointestinal Tract; material: Caecum | place: Ireland | collected 2018 | study: Broiler... | reverse complement strand
CTGGAGCGGGACGACCGCTTGTGGTCGGTCCTAACCGCCGCCCCCTGAATCAAGCATCTCTTTCCTCCCTCCAGCGCCCCTCTGTGCGGCCCCACCCGGCCGCCCGGAGGGGCCTTTTTGTGCAAAGCCCACCCCCAAATGTACGAACAAAAGGCCGGCAGACGCGCGCCGATCGCGCCGTCCGTCAGCCTTTTTGCCTTCTGCCGCGCCAGGGCGTGCAAAATCCGCCGCCTCTGCCGCGCCAAGATTCCCGTCCGGGCGGAACAAACAAAAAAGCCGCAAGACCTTTCGGTCTTACGGCGTTTTTTGGTGCGATGGAAGGGACTCGAACCCCCGGCCTACTGATTCGTAGTCGCCTCTTGGCCCTTTCAAGATTTCTTGTGACATTTTGTAAATTGGCATGAACACTACGTTTATGCCAATTTTCTTTTTCTGCTTCTGCAAGCCTTCTCATAGGCTGTTGTGGAAGTGTTGAACTTTTGTTGAACGCAAAGCGATCTGGCGTTGCTGGCCATGGAATCATTCAGATGGTTTCTTCCAGCGTGTTCTCTCTGTGAAGAAACTCTCCCGGTTTACGATGGCGTTGACAGAACTTTTTGAATTTTGTTTCCATGAGAGCATGGGTTCTGGCTTTTGTGTGTACAAGGCGGTATTTTATATGATAGTTCTGTAGTGCAAGTTTTAGGGTCTGGGCAGTGGCCTCCAGCTGGTCTACCGCATGTACGATGTCGGTGCCCTTGAGTTCAATCAAATAGGCATCAGATTTGTCCTCATTTATCAAAAGATAATCACAGCGCAAACCGGTCCGAATAACAGCCCCGTCAATTTGATAGTGGGTGACAAAACACCTGTCAGAATTGACCGCCCGGTGTTGCCGCCCCTGCTCGGAACTGACAATAATAGCCTGCTGCTCCTGGCAAAGGGACTTGTATCCATTCAAAGGCATCGTTATTCTCCTTTGGCGTCAGTCTCAATTTCAAACAGCTTATCATATTCCTCGTTGATGACATGAGAGATATCATCGATCAAAGAATTATCGATCTGCTGCAGTTCAGGGTCCATACAACTGTCTGCACGGCCGTTTGACACAAAACGGGCGTCACAATCCGCAGTGCAAAGCCATTTGGAACGGGGAACAATAGCTTCAACTCGTTCAGGCGAGGACTGTTGAACAATGTCGGCATACAAAAGGTTGTTGATAGCACCTAATACATAGGGACTATGTGTTGTCAATAAAACGTTGTTCCCGGCATTGATGACCAACGCAATGAGCTCGATCATCAGTTTTTGAGATTCAGGGAACAAATTGGATTCTGGTTCTTCAATGATAAAGTAGGTCTTCTTGTTCAAAGCCAAGGCATAATACAGGAGATTTGTGATCCAGACAGATTCCTGTTGCCCGGAAGAAGCATAATTGATTTTTACATAACGGGACTGGTCGATCAAAATGCGCTCTTCGCCATCTACAACGCTGTAGTTTCCTTTGAGGACTTGCCGGATCAACCGTTGTGCTTCGTCCAGCAGCTTCCGATGAGCAGGTGAAACGGGCACGCCTTCCAACAGTCCATCCAATCCGGCTAAAAACTGCGGGCGCAGTTTCATGACCCTCTCAATATAATCTCTGGTGCAGGCATCCAGCAGCCGCTTTTGCATATCGTCCATTGTGGAATAGATATAATTCAGTTGGCCGCTGAGTAACGTTAAAATACTGCGCCCTGCCGGGATATAGACGGCCTCGTAAGGATCGTCGAACAGCGCGATTAGATCCTTTTGGAGCTCGTCGCGCTTTATATCAGCAGAGTGAATGCTGCCCAAGAACTGACGAAAAGTCGCCGAGTATTCGACCCACACATAATTGTGAGATTGAAACGCCTCTTTCAATGAGATGCCAATACGAGTATTCTCTGTATAATTGTATTCCAGCGTCATATTCGTGTCCATACCATAAGACGAACCGAATGTGTTGAGAAATTTATTGCGTACCATCATCTCAAAATCAGTTTTCAGGTCGCGCTGCAAAAGTAAAGAGGCAGCATTCTCTGTTGCCCGCCGCAAAATGAGCTGCAAGAGATCTTCTTTCAGAGAACGAAAGAAATAGACAGCCTTGGCAATGGTACTTTTGCCGGACGCCTGATAACCTGTTAAGATCGTAGTGCCACAAATATCCAGTTTGCAATGCTGAATAGGACCAAGCTGGTTGATGATCAGTCGATGCATAAAATCTCACCTTCTTAAAAATCAGCATCTATCTGTAAAGAAAACATAGTATGGCGTTTACCTCTTATTTATCCGTTACCCCCAGCACTACCATGCACTCCTTCTCCCAAAAGGCGATGCCATATTTCAGGATACTTTTCATCCCACGGCGGCGCAGGCCCTCATCGTACTTTTTCTCGTCGATCTGGGCCAGAGCTTTGGCGCAGGCAGCTTCCAGATTGCCGTCCTCAGCGTATTTCAGCTCAATAACAATGCCCAGACGCTCCGGGGTAGCGACCGAAATATCGCTGTAGCCGATGCCTGTCTCCGCGTTGGAACGGACGATCCAGCTCTCCTGGCTTTGCAGCAGGCCCAGCAGCATCCCGTGGTAGAAGTTTTCCTTCATGTTAGACCGCACCGCCGTGTCCCGCACGCTGATAGAATCCCACAGGTAACCATGGAGCATATCCTGGATGGTAGCCACGTCCCCTTTAGGAAACGCCGCGCAGAAGCGGTTGATGCGGGATGTATCGGCCCGGGTTTCCTCCCGGAACCAGTCCTTTACCAGGTCGATGAACAGCTCCCGCACTTCCCGGTTGGGGAGGGCCAGTTTCATCTGCTTGCCGGGCAAGCGGCCTCTGGAGGTCAGGTAGCCGGTGGAATACAGAACGCTCCATATGTTGTCGATGGAGTCCTCAATATCCCGGTAGGTCAGCTCCTGCCGGACCGTCTTGACGATGGTCTCGCCGTTGATGAGTTGCTCTACCTCGTCCCGAGTGGTCTGGTCCGCCTTTTGGAGCAGCCGCCGGATGATACCGTTGCCGCTGGTGTTGGCCCAGTAATTTTCCGGCTCGGCTTCTGGGTCGCGCAAAAGGATTTGCGCATATTTGATTACATCCCAAGGGCAATAGATGGACACATTCCCGAATTGATACCCGTCGTACCAGTCCCGCATGGCATCGTGATAAGCTCCCAAGCCGTAATAATCCAGAAGCTCTTTTACATCGTCGTCCGTAAAGCCAAAGCTGTCGCAGAAATAAGGGTCAGACACCGTCATCACATTCAGGTTGTTCAACCCGGTGAAGATGCTCTCTTTCGAGATGCGCAGGCAACCGGTCAGGACCGCAAACTGCAGGCTGTCATTCGTTTTTAGCGCGTTGCCAAACAAATTGCGAATGAGGGACACCATCTCGTCGTAGTAGCCGCCCTGAAAAGCTTTGTCCAGCGGCACATCGTATTCGTCAATCAGGATGACCACTTTGCGGCCATAGTATTTGGCAAGCAGCTGGGAAAGAGTTTTTAGGCTGTCTGCCAAGACGTCATCCGCCATGCTGAAGGTACCGCCTTCAACAGCTGTCAGTGCACGGTACAGCTTTTTATCATCTGTATCAAGCCGATTGCTTTGAAGCAAGAATCCAAAACGACTGGCTTCACGCCCAATCAGGCGCCGCAGCGCCGCAGCAGCGGCCTCAAAGGTCAGGCCGTCCACGCTTTTCAGGCTGATAAAGATCACCGGGAACTGCCCCTGGTATTCCGCGCACAGCTCCTTGTTTTCTGCAATTTTCAGACCGTCAAACAGGCTTTTGTCCGTGCCGATCTCAAAAAAGCACTTCAGCATACTCATGTTCAAAGTCTTGCCAAAGCGCCGGGGGCGGGTGAAAAGGTTCACTTCACCCCAGTCCCGCAAAAGGTCTGCAATAAATCCTGTCTTGTCGACATAATAGAAGTCATTGGTCCGCAGTTTTTCAAAACTGTCGATGCCAATGGGGAGCTTCTTCCTCACCTTGTCCACGCTCCTTTTTCACCTGTCAGAAGCCGCATATATTTTCAAGACCACTTTACCATGAAGCCGCCGGGCAGTCAAGACCGAACAGAATTCACATTCCTCATTCGGTCAAAGACTGCACAACAGGTCCCGGAACGCCCCATATACTGCAGTTCCCACCTTACGGGTGCCGTAGAATGCCATTTCGACGCTGCCGGCGTATCATCATAGGCGGGCTGCGCCTTTTCTACTTTTCCCTGACAGCAATCATTTTCAAGTTGCCTGATTCACGAGAAATTGCTTGAATCTTGAACCATATATAGAAAACGACGTTTCAAAGCTGTTTTCAGATTGTGATGCCGTTCAAAGCAGTTCAAATGGATGTACATCGTTCAAAAGGAATTCAACGGGTATTTGAATGCTTTTTACCTTATTCGATGGTCATCTCACTGAATCTGAACCAAACAGGGCGGGAGGGGCCGGGGTTTTGGAGTGACAGATTAGCCGAAAAAACCGGTGAGTTGCGGCGGTCTTTCTCTTGCCGCCAATCTCGTTCTGCTGGATAAGGAGCTTCTCAAAGCGGCTCTAATGAAACAGCGGCAGGAGATCCAGTTGGACGATCCTGCCGCTGTTTGTATAAAATTCGAGAATGCCAGAGCAAAATCAGATCAACCGCTCAAATCTTCCCCATTGGTAGCGATGACCTTTTGATACCAGTAAAAGCTGTCTTTCCGGCGGCGGGACAGATCCCCGGTGCCATCGTCGTACTTGTCTACATAAATGAAGCCGTACCGCTTGGCCATTTCACCGGTGGATGCACTCACCAGGTCGATGCAACCCCAGGGTGTGTAGCCAATCAGGTTAACCCCGTCTTTGACTGCCTCGGCCATCTGCTGGATATGGGCCCGCAGGTAGTCGATCCGATAGGGGTCATGGATTGAGCCGTCGGCCTCCAGCTTGTCGTAGGCCCCAAGGCCGTTTTCTACCACCATTATGGGCTTGCCATAACGGGAATAAATCTCATTCAGGCTCCAGCGCAGGCCTACCGGGTCGATCTGCCAGCCCCAATCGCTGGCCTTCAGGTAGGGGTTCTTGACGCCGCCCACCATATTGCCGCTGATTTTTTCTTTGCCGGCGTCTTGGGCACTGACGCAGGTGGACATATAGTAGCTGAAAGTGTACAGGTCCACGGTACCTTCTTTGAGAATTTCCAGGTCGCCGGGCTCCATTTGAATCTGGATGTTGTGCTCGGCGAAAAAGCGCTTGGCATAGTAGGGGTAGATGCCGCGGCACTGAATATCCCCACAGAACCAGTTCATCTGATTCATGTTCTGCTGGTTGGCGATGAGGTCTTCCGGGTTGCAGGTCAGTGGATAGCTGGCGGCAAACAGAATCATGCAGCCCATGACATATTCCGGGTAGTTCCGGTAAGCGTAGGCCACCGCCTTGGCGCTGGCCACAAACTGATGGTGCAGGGCCTGATACCGGGTCTGGGGATCGTCGGGAATACCGGGGCGGGGGCCTTCATAGCCACGGCAGGTGCCCAGAGCCATCAGGTTGCCCGCTGGACGGGTGCCGGCGTTGATCTCGTTGAAGGTGAGCCAGTACTTCACCTTGCCCTGATACCGGGCAAAGATCACCCGGCACAGCCGCATATATAGTTCAATCAGTTCCCTGCTGGCCCAGCCGTTGTACTTTTCCACCAGATGGTAGGGCAACTCATAGTGGCTGATGGTCACGAGAGGCTCGATACCGTGCTGCTTGCAGCAGTCGAATACCCGGTCATAGAAAGCCAAGCCAGCCTCGTTGGGCTGGGCCTCCTCCCCGGTGGGAAAGATGCGGGTCCAGTTGATGGAGGTGCGGAAAATCTTGAATCCCATCTCGGCAAAGAGGGCGATGTCCTCCTCGAAGTGGTGGTAAAAGTCAATGGCTTCGTGACTCGGATAGAACTTGTCTGGGCGGATGGTTCTTGTCACCCATTTGGGAGTGGTTACGCTGCCGTTGGTGCAATGATCGGGGACACTCTCCCCTTTGCCGTCCAGGTTCCAGCCTCCCTCAAACTGGTTGGCGGCGCAGGCTCCGCCCCAGAGAAATCCTTTGGGGAATGTTGTTTCCATAGGTAGTCTCCTTGCAGAGGATCAGGACTGCTGGCTTTCTTTGGGAACGCCAAACAGAAAGGTCAAAACCGCAGCGATAGCGAAGGACATGGCTGCACCCAGGATGATAAAGACAAAACTGTCGGCCTGATAGGTGATAATGGTAAACAGGCCCGGGGGCGCATAGGCCATGGCTCCTGCGTGGAAGAAGGACAGGAAGGCGGCGGAAATGGCCGAGGATACCATAGCAAAGATAAAGGGCTTGCGGTACTTCAGGTTGACGCCGTACATGGCAGGTTCGGTGATGCCCAGAATGGCCGAGAGAGCCGCGCTGCTGGCCACCGATTTCATCTGTTTGTCCTTTACCGCCAGGAAGGCGCCGAAGGCCGAGCCACCCTGGGCAAAGTTTGCAGTGAGGGCACTGACCAGCAGGGTGGAAATGCCGGTCTCTGCGATTTGCTGGATCTGGAGGGGGCCCAGAGCATAGTGCATTCCCATCATAGTCAACAGGGAGCGGGTGCCGCCCAGCAGAGCGGCTGCTACAAATCCTCCCACATTATAGAACCAGTCCATGAACTGGGCGATATAGGTGCCCAGATAGGAGCCGATAGGTCCCAGCACGATCAACTCTACCGGAACCATGATGAAAAGTACGATCATGGAAGTGAGCAGAATTTTCAGGAAGTCGGGGACCAGTGCGTCGATCCGTTTGTAAATCAGGCTCAACACCCACACCGATAATATGATGGGAATAACGGTGGAGTTATAACTTACATAGAGGATGGGTAGCCCTAGGAAGGACATGGTGGTGACGCCAGTTTCGACCGCAGCTGCAGCGCCATTCATGATAGTGGGGTACATATAAGCCCCTGCCAGGGCCAGGGCCATGTACTCGCTGACCTTAAACCGATGGGCGGCGCTGACTGCGAGGAAGAAGGGGAAGAAGTAGAAAATTAGGTCGCCGATCATGGTCAGCACCTGGATGAAACCACTGTCCGCCGGCAGCACCGTCACTCCTGCCAGGTTCTGGATGTTGGTAATCAGGGAGACGACTGCCTTGAACATACCGCAACCGATCAGAACCGGCAGGGTAGGTGCGAAAATCCCTGAGATGGTCTCGATCACCGCGCTGACTTTGTTTTTGGGCTTTTCAGCAGTCTGGGTTTGGCCGCTGCTCTGACTATCCTCTTCGGTGATATGCACCTGTTTCGAGACTTCTTCAAAGATGGCATTGACCTTTGCGCCGATGACTACCTGCATCTGGCCGCTTTTGATCTGGGCCGTGATGACGCCGTCCAAGCCTTTCAGTGCGTCAAGGTTTGCTTTACTATTGTCTTTCAGATTGAAGCGCAGCCGGGTAGCGCAGTGTGTCAGAGTAGAGATATTTCCCTCTCCGCCCACATTGGCGATGATCCGGGAGGCCAGCTCTTGGTTGGTCATGATATAGATTCCTTCCTTTCGTAGATACTCAGAGATCCAGAGCAGCTTTGTATCCTTCTGCAATGGCGGTCAGTGCGTTGCCGGCTTTGACGGCACCGCCGATGACCTGAACATTTTCGCAAACCGACCGGGCGGCAGCTTCCAGCGGGTTATAGTCGCGGTAGCCAAAGGCGGAAATAACGGTAGTGGCAGGCAGGGAAACACTTTGGCCTGCCTGGTCCAGATAGGTGACCTTGTCGTCCTCGATTTTCTGAACCTTGGCGTGGGTCAAAACGCGCACCTGGGCATCCTTTAGGTAACTCAACAGGCAGCGGCGGGTGAAGACCATCATGTCGTTGAGAATATCGGGCTGCATTTCCAAAATGGTGACATCGGGGTGAGATTCTGCCACAAACTGGGCTACTTCGCCGCCGACCTCGCCGCCGCCGCATACTACAACCGGACCGGAATGAACCGTAACATTGCCCAGCAGAACATCTTCAGCGGTTACCACGTGGGAGCCGTCAATGCCAGGAATACGGGGCATCAGGGGAGTGGCTCCAGTAGCAACGATGATAGCGTCAGGCTTTTCGGCCTGCAGCAGTTCGGCGGTGACTTCGGTGTTTAGATGGATGGGGACCTGCATGTCGACCAGGTTCTGCCGCACCGAGGAAATAAAAGTGGACAGTTCGCCCTTGCCAATGGGATAGGCTGCGCTTTTGAACTGGCCGCCCAGATCAGCCTTCTTCTCGTAGACTGTCACCTGATGGCCGCGGCGTGCCGCTGTTTCGGCTGCCATCAGGCCGCCAGGACCGCCGCCGATGACCAGAACCTTTTTGGGGTCCTCCACAGGGGCCAGCTCGCTTTCATACTCCAGACCGATGCGGGGATTGACCAGACAGGTGATGCTGGTGCCTTCAAACAATTTCTGTTCGCAGCCCTGAAGGCAGCCGATGCAGTAACGGATATTGGAGAGATGTCCCTGCTGAGCCTTCACCGGCAGGAAAGGATCTGCCAGAGAACCACGGGCCATACCGATGAAGTCAGCCTTGTTCATCATCAGCAAGGTATCCGCCATTCGAGGATCGTTGATCCGGTTGGTCAGGATAACCGGGATATGTACCAGTTCTTTGATCTGCTGGGCACCCTGCATATTGAAAGCATGCTCCGAGAACATGGGCGCAATGATCTGCCGCAGGGCAGGGCTGGCATACATACCGTTGGAAACATGGATAGCGTCGAACCCTAATTCCTCGCAGTGCCGGGCCAGGACAAAGCTCTCGGCCTCTGTGCGTCCACCCAAAAGGTATTCATTGACAGAAATGCGGACGGTGACAGGGAAGTCTGCTCCCACTTCCTTGCGGATCGCGGCGTAAACCTCGTCCAGGAACCGGGCACGATTTTCAAAGCAGCCGCCGTACTGGTCTACCCGCTTGTTGGTATAGGGGGAGAGGAACTCGGAAATCAGGTAGCCATGAGCAGCATGGATTTCGATGCCGTCAAAGCCGGCCTCTTTGCACCGTTTGGCGCAGGACGCAAAGTCTGCCACAACGCCATGGATTTCCTCCACGGTCATTTCCCGCGGCATTTCCTGAAGGAGAGGATCCATAGTAGCGGAAGGTGCAATGGGCTGAACGCCGCCATTGACAAAATGGGTGGACTGACGGCCAGGGTGATAAATCTGGCAGAAAATCTTGGAATCGTACCGGTGAATGGTCTCGGTCAGTTTCCGGTTGCCCTCCAGCTGGGCGTCGTTGTACAGACCAGGGATAAAGCGGTACCCCTTTGCATTGGGATTGACGGCGTAGTCCTCAGTGATGATGAGCCCCCAGCCGCCTTTGGCTTTTTCTTCAAGATAGCGAACGAAGCGGTCAGTGATCATTCCGTCTTCGGTGCAAAAGTTGGTCACCATGGCTGGGACCACAAGGCGATTGGGAATTGTACAGTGGCCAATTTTCATGGGGGAAAACAACTTGGTGAACATAAGTACAGTACCTCCAGTAAGTAGTGTTGTTCAAACCGACTTTTTCTGATGGCAGTGTACAGTATATAAGCGTTGGAAGGTCAATAACAAAAGAAGTCTGCCTTTTTTGCACAAAAAGACAAACTTCTCGAAGAAATAAAGATGCGACAAATCCCTTTTGGTTCCAATCCGTGGCAACGCAGAAGCCGGTAAGGTTACAATAGTTTCAGGGTTTTAGACGCAGTGGAATATACAGTTCAATGAAGCGAACAAATTGCCCTTGATCAAAGCCCCGCCCCAGCAGGATAGCGGTCATGGTACCACCCTGCTCATAACCCTTTTGGCGCAGATAAGCCAGAGCGGATTGGGCATAGTTGGGATCAAATTGCCCAATAGGCCCCAGATCCAGGATACTGCACAAGCAGGTTTGCTGAGGGCGCAGGCGCATTCCTTCAATATCAGGGAGATGGAGAGCTTGAAAATACTGCTGGGGAAGGTGAATACCCCACAACTGATGATTTCCAACTTCTTCAAAGCAGAAATTCCAGAAGGGGGCCACTCGGTCTGTAAAGAGAATTTGACTGGCCTCTTGAGGAATCTCAATGGCGCCATAGTGGTCGGCACCGCCCTGCCGGAGGAGGACAAGGCTTTTATCGCGGAGTTTTACAAATACAGCTTTGTGGGGGTGATGCTGGACTGGATCCGCCGCGGGATGAAGGACGACTACCGGGCGCTGGCCCGCGGCATCGCGCTGACCATGCAGGGCAGCATCGACAACGCCATCCGCAACTTTCAGGAAAAATAACGCCTTACAAATCGGGCCCGATGAACAGTTTTTGTTCACCGGGCCGTTTTTGTGCATGGCGGCGCCGGGCCCGGCGTGGTAAGCTGGGGGCGTAAAAACAAACCAGCAAAGAAAGGATGGCTTTCCATGGCAAAAACGATGAAACACATAACGGCGGCTGCGCTGGGCGCGGCGGGGGCGGGGGCCGCGCTGGCCCTGACCAGAAAGGCCGGGCAGGAAAAACGGCAGGCTGCCATCCGGCAGGCGCAGGCCCGGAGCGGCTACCGCAACACCGAGCGGGGCAAGAACCACAAAAACCGCAAGGGCATCTATTATTCCAGCGGCAACTACGAGGCTTTTGCGCGGCCGGAAAAGCCCGCCGGCGTGGAGGAGAAAAGCGCCTGGATCGTGGGCAGCGGCCTGGCCGCGCTGGCGGCGGCCTGCTTCCTGGTGCGGGACGGGCAGATGCCCGGGGACCACATCCACATTCTGGAGGCGATGGACGTGGCCGGCGGCGCCTGCGACGGCATCTTTGACCCCACTCGGGGCTACATCATGCGGGGCGGCCGGGAGATGGAAGACCACTTTGAGTGCCTGTGGGACCTGTTCCGCTCCATCCCGTCGCTGGAAAAGCCGGGCGCTTCGGTGCTGGACGAATTCTACTGGCTCAACAAGCACGACCCCAACTACTCCCTGTGCCGGGCCACCGTCCGGCGGGGCCAGGACGCCCACACCGACGGCAAGTTCAACCTGAGCCAGAAGGGCTGCATGGAGATCGTCAAGCTCTTTATGACCCCGGACGAAGAACTCTACGACAAGACCATCGAGGACGTCTTTGACGAGGAAGTGTTCTCCTCCACCTTCTGGCTGTACTGGCGGACCATGTTCGCCTTTGAGAACTGGCACAGCGCGCTGGAAATGAAGCTGTATTTCCAGCGGTTCATCCACCACATCGCCGGGCTGCCGGATTTCAGCGCCCTCAAGTTCACCCGGTACAACCAGTACGAATCGCTGATCCTGCCCATGCAGAAGTACCTCGAGGCGGCAGGGGTGGACTTCCGCTTTGGGGTGGAAGTGACCAACGTGCTGTTCGAGCACCGCGACGGCAAGAAGGTGGCGACCGCCATCGAGTGCCGCGTGAAGGGCAAGGAACAGGGCATCCCGCTGAGCGGGAACGACCTGGTCTTTGTGACCAACGGCAGCTGCACCGAGGGCACCATCTACGGCGACCAGGACCACGCCCCCAGCGGGGATGCCGAAGTGCGCACCAGCGGCTGCTGGGACCTGTGGAAGAACATCGCCCGGCAGGACCCCGCGTTCGGCCGGCCGGAAAAGTTCTGCACCAGCATCGACAAGACCACCTGGGAGTCGGCCACCATCACCACCCTGGATGAGCGGATCCTGCCGTATATCTCGGCCATCTGCCAGCGCGACCCCCGCAGCGGGCGGGTGGTCACCGGCGGCATCGTCAGCTGCCAGGACTCCCGGTGGCTGCTCAGCTGGACCATCAACCGCCAGGGCCAGTTCAAGGAGCAGGAGCCCGAGCGTGTCTGCGTCTGGGTCTACGGCCTGTTCACCGACGTGCCCGGCGACTATGTCAAAAAGCCCATGCGGGACTGCACCGGCCGGGAGATCACCGAAGAATGGCTGTACCACATCGGCGTGCCGGTGGAGCAGATCCCCGAGCTGGCGGCCCACAGCGCGGTCTGCGTGCCTACCCTGATGCCCTACATCACCGCCTTCTTTATGCCCCGGGCCAAGGGCGACCGCCCCGACGTCATCCCCGACGGCTGCGTGAACTTCGCGTTCCTGGGGCAGTTTGCCGAGACCCCCCGGGACACCGTCTTTACCACCGAGTATTCGGTCCGCACCGCCATGGAGGCGGTCTACGGCCTGCTGGGGGTGGACCGCGGCGTGCCGGAGGTCTGGGGCAGCGTCTATGACATCCGCACCCTGCTGGACAGCGCCGTCTGCCTGATGGACGGGCGCTCGCCCCTGGACATCGACCTGCCCGCCCCCCTGGCCCTGGTCAAAAAGCCTCTGCTGGGCCTGGTGCGCGGCACCGTCCTCGAGCAGCTCCTGTGGGAGCACAAGGTGCTGCGGGACGGGATGCTGTAAGCGGAAAAGGCTCCCCCGGCGGATGCGCTGAAAATAAAAAACACCCTGCGGCGCGCGACACGCTGCAGGGTGTTTTTATGGTGCGGCCGGGGGGATTCGAACCTCTGGCCTTTGGAGTCGGAGTCCAACGCTCTATCCAGCTGAGCTACGACCGCACATATTGCCGGTGCTTTTCCATCAGCAAAAAAGAGTATACCATACTTTTGCACAAATTGCAAATGGAATTTTTGTCGGCGCGGCCCTTGACAAGGGGGAGGGGAATGGGTATACTTAAATCGTAAGTAGTAAGTGATAAGTAGTAACTGCACTTGCTGACACCGTTCTGACTGGATCGGGAGGGACCGACGATGAAAGACTTGTCTATTTTACAAAAATATATGGTGTGCACTGTCAATGAAAAGGGGGTGTTCCCGTTTGCCAGCGTAGAGGAGCGGATCCTGGGCCTGGTGGCTGCGGGGCTGCTGGAGCTGGAAATGGAAGGCTGCATCACCATCCGCGGCAGAAAGATCGCGGCGGCCGGACGGCTCCCGGCACACCGGACGTACCTGGAGCCCCTCTATGCGTTTATCCGTGAAAAGCAGGAGGTCAAGGCCGATGTGGTGGTGGATGCCTATAACTTCAGCTGGACGGACAAGCGGCTGAAAGCGCTGTGGGGCGCAGTGGGAGAATCGCTGGTCGAGGCGGACGCGGCAGCGCCCTGCAAGGCTGGGCTGCTGGGCAAACAGACCGGCTACCAGCCGGCCCCCGGCGTGGTCCAGTCGGTGGTGGAACAGATGCGGGCCGAGCTGCTGGAGGACGGCCCCGTCTGCGACGACACCGCCGCCCTGGTCGTCCTGCTGGAACAGGTCAAGTGCCTGAAAATATACTTCTCCGATTTTGAGCAGAAGTCCATCCAGAAGAAGATCAAGGCCATTGTGGACACGCCCGAAGGGAAGATCGTGAAAGACATGATGACTTACCTTCAGGTGATCATGTATTCGTCTGCCGCCCGCGGGGCAGCCGCAGGGGGTGCGGGCTGAATGTCCAGACAGAGAAGCATGGAAGTCATCCGGCAGGCGGAGTATGTCACTATCGGCGAACTGGTCCGCCTGACCGATGTGCGGTACAGCACCCTCAAATTTTACACCGAGGAAGGGATGCTGCCGTTTGAGCAGGCCGGCGAGAACCTGACCCGCCGCTACCGGCGGGAGGAAAGCCTTGCCCGCATCGCCCGCATCAAAGCCCTGCGGGCCGGGGGAAAGAGCATCCCTGAGATCAAGGCGCTGCTCGCAGAGGCCGCGACCTGACAAAAAAGCATCCGCCTGTACGGACGTCGCACGGGCGGATGCTTCTATTTATATAAGAGAGTCTGGTCAGCCCTTGCGGTTGCGCAGCCAAATGCGGTACAGGCCGTCCGACACCAGGTTTTCCCGGTAGAGGATGGGGGTGCGGCAGGCTTTGCGCAGGTTGGCGGGCAGGTTGCCGGTGGCATAAAAGCGTGTCTCGGGGCCGAGCTCGGCGCGGAAACGGTCGGCCAGGCCGTCCAGCATACAGGCGGTGCCTAGCAGCAGGCCGCCCTGCAGGCAGGCGGAGGTGTTTTTGCCCAGCACCGACGCGGGGGCGGGGGCGGTCAGGTCCACCTGGGGCAGCTGGGCGGTATTCTGGACCAGGCTGGCCATGGACAGCTGGGGCCCCGGCAGGATGACGCCGCCCACCAGCTCTTTCTGGCTGTTGACGCCCATGATGGTGAGGGCGGTGTCGGAAAAGATCACGGCCATGGGCGCCGGGCCTTCGGCCATGGCGGCCACCACGCCGCACAGCAGTTCGCCGCCCAGCTGGGACGGCTGGTCCAGCCGGAGCTTGAGCCCGCTCTTTAAGCCGGGCCCCACCGTCATAATGCGGACGGCGGTCAGCATCCGCAGGGCCGCCATGACCTGGCCGGTCAGGGCGGGCACGACGCTGGCCAGCATGACCCCTTCGATCTGGTCGGGCGCGCTGTGGTGGAGGGTGAGCAGATGGATCAGCCGGATGGCGTATTCGTCCGAGGTGGCTGCCGCCGCCGACAGCTTGCCGGAGAACAGCAGCGCCCCTGCGCGGTAGGCGGCGACCGTGAGGTGGGTGTTGCCGATGTTGACAGTCAGGATCATAGTGGGCCTCGCTCCTCATTCTTTTATTATAGATAGGGGACCAGCTCTATTGTACGACGCGGGGCGGAAAAGTGCAAGGGGAGTGAAATGAGAACGTTTCGGCCGAGAGCGGCCTGTGGTATACTGGCGGTACGATATTCATCCGGGATATAAATAGGAGGCGGCTTATGAAAAAGATAGGGATGGGCATCATGCTTGCACTGGCGGTTTTGCTGGCGGCTTGTGGAAAGCAGACGGTGCAGGAAGCTGCCTCGAGAGCGCTGGAAATAGATGTGTCAGCTGGGGAAGTGCTGCACAGTGAGGACAGCCATGGAGGCTTCCATGGGGATGGGACGGCCTATGCCGTCCTGCAGTTCGAGGACGGTGCAGTGTTGGAGCAGATCCAGGAAAGCGGGGACTGGAAGCCCTTTCCCTTGGATGAGACTGTGCAGGCGCTTGTCTACGGAGTCACGCATACAAGCGAGGATGGCCGTATGGTGGAGAGCATCGGCCCCTATCTGACAGATGAGGATGGGAAGGCGCTGGTGCCGGAGATCGGGGAAGGCTATTACCGCCTGATCGACCGGCAGGCAGAAGAAGGGAAAGCCACAGGAGCGGATATCCTGCACAGGCATTCTCTCAATTTTACATTGGGGCTATATGATGCAGAGAAGGACATCCTCTACCTTTGTGTGATGGACACCTGAAAGAGGAAAGTGCGCGGCAAAAGGCGGTTTTGGAAAAACCTGAACTTTTTTGCAAAAAAGGGTTGACAAAACCCTGCGGGTGTAGTATTATATTCGAGCGCTCCACGGAGCGGCCCACAAAACCGAAACGAACTTCGAAAAACGCTTCAAAAAAGTGCTTGACAAGCTCGCGGGTCTGTGGTAAAATAAATAAGCTGTCAGCCGAGAGGCAGACAGGCAGGACCTTGAAAATTGAACAATATCGAATACTTGTAACGGAACCTTTAACGTGTATTTGGACACTTAAAAATTCCAAAAAGTAATTCACAGGACGCAAGCGATTGCGTGTTGAGTGAACAAGATTTAACACTTTTGAAGTGATAAATATCATTTTCTAAAGAGTTTGATCCTGGCTCAGGACGAACGCTGGCGGCGCGCCTAACACATGCA
>ERZ1643246.2875-NODE-2875-length-15583-cov-14.951249_pt1 | contig 15583 bp, 14 predicted proteins | sample MGYA00579265_ERZ1643246 | MGnify/ENA primary metagenome ERZ1643246 (study PRJEB29033, sample SAMEA4952261) | chicken gut metagenome | biome: Broiler Chicken; feature: Gastrointestinal Tract; material: Caecum | place: Ireland | collected 2018 | study: Broiler... | reverse complement strand
GCTGCACTGGAAGATGCTGCCCAATATGAGGAAGCCAACTATACTGACGAAACCTGGACCGTATTTGCCCAGGCTTATGAAAATGCCCAGGCTGTTATGGAAGACGACACTGCGACTGCCGCCGATGTGGCGGACGCTGTGGAAGCGCTGAACAATGCCATTGCCCAGCTGGAGAACTATGTGGCGCCTGATAAGAGCCTGCTCCAGTATGCGTATGACTATGCGTTGACCCAGAATACCGAGGGCGTGGTGGACAGCGCCGCTAAGTTCTTTGAGGAAGCTGTTGCCCAGGCTAAGGCCGTTCTGGACGATGCCAAGGCAACGGAAGAAGAAGTCAACGCCGCCTTTGACAAGCTGCTGGAAGGCATTTGGGGCTTGGGCCTGGTACAGGGCGACAAGACCAACCTGAACCTGCTGATTGCCCGCGCTGAGGATATGGTCCTCAACGCTGACAAGTATGTGGCGGACAACTGGCAGCAGCTGCTGGATGCCCTGGAGGCTGCCCAGGCGGTTGCCGCTGACGGCGACGCCATGAAGGGCGATGTGGAAACCGCAGCCAACGACCTGCTCAGTGCGATCCTGGCCCAGCGCTATAAGGCTGACAAGTCCATCCTGGAAGAGCTCATCAACCAGGCTTCTGCTTTGGATCTGAGCCAGTATACCGCTGCCAGCGTGCAGGCGTTCAGCGCCGCTCTGAGAAGCGCCAACCTGGTATTGGAAGACGCTACCCTGAGTGTGGACGATCAGGCCGCTGTTGACGAGGCTGTGGCAACCCTGCGCAGCGCCATGGATGAACTGGAGCCTCTCTCCAGCAACACTGGCGATGACAACGCCAACACCGGCGACAATGCCGATGACAACAAGGATAACAGCGATAAGGATACCGCCAGCGATCCCAATAAGGGACCCATGGACAACAATGGCAACAAGACGCCCGCTACCGGCGACAACACCCCGGTGCTGTGGATTGTTCTTGGCACGGTGGCCGCTGCTGCTATCTTGGTGATTCTGGTGATCGTTCTTCGCCGGAGAGCCAACAGAGCATAAGGAGTTCGCAGTTTGCTGAATTTCTGAAGCCCTTATAAAAAATTCAGCCGCCCGTTTCCGGAAATCCGGGGACGGGCGGCTTTTTGTCTGATGATGAGAAAACCCCGGTGGCTTCTTGTAAAGCCGGCCGGGGTTTTCAACGGATTATGAAAAGATTGTGGAAAACCAAAGGCTCATTCCAGTTTGGCGCCCAGGCTCTCCGCCAGAAGGACGGCCTGTTCCAGGTCAATTTTGGTGTTCTGCATCCGGGCGCTTTTCAGGTCCATCCCGCCGATAGCGGCGCCGCGCAGATCGGCCCCTTTCAGGTTTGCGCCCCGGACAACGGCCTGGCGCAGGTTACATGCAGAAAGGACCGCCTTTTCCAAATCGGCTTCGGCAAAATTTGCGCTGTTAAGGTTACAGCTCCGGAAATCCATTTTTTTCAGGGAGCACCCTTCCCAGATGGAAAAGGAGAAATTGCCGCCGAAGATCTCTAAACCCGTAAGCACAGCGCCGGCGAAGTTGCTCCCCACGGCTTTGCACTCCCGGAATACAGCGCCAAACAGGCTGGCTCCGGAAAACCGGCAGTTGACAAAAGAGGAGCGCAGGTGCAGGCTTCCTTGGAGCCTAGCAAAAGAGAAGTCGCAGTCGGTAAAGAGGCAGCCTTTGGTGGAGAGCCCTTCCAGGTCAGCCCCTTGAAAGCTGCACCCGGTAAAGGCCGCGCCGGAAAGCTCTGTATCCGGCCAGACAGCGTCCCGCAGGTCGCGGTTTGTGTATTCTTCATGGGAATGGATCACAGCGAATTTCCTCCAATGCATCAAAATTTCCGGACAAAAAACCGCCGGGCCCGCAAAATCGCGGGCCCGGTTTGGCGGGTCGGTTTTCAAGCCCCGGCAGGTGCCCGACACAGGCGGGGCCTGCCTTTAGTTGGCCGCAGAGGAATTGGGAAACTCCCGGTTTTCCTGCCAATCGATGATCCCGCGGATAATAGGGATCAGGGCGGCGCCGTCAGGCAGGATCCGGTATTCCACACGGGGTGGGATTTCCTGATACTGCTGGCGCTCTGCCAATCCGGATTGACAGAGTTCCCGGAGACTTTGGCTGAGCGTCATGTCGGTAATACCGGGAATGGTGTTTTTGATGCCTACGTATCGCAGGCCATCGCCGCTGCGCAGGCTCCAGAGCACTTGCAGCCGCCATTTCCCTCCCAACTCATTCATGGCCAGGCGCAAATTCTCCATGCCAACAGGAGAGTCTGCGTCGAAGGTAGACCCGTCGATGGGTACATCGGGGACCATTACTCCCGGGGTAATGGAAATTCCCGGTCTGGCCTGCGCGGGAAGCGCTTGCTTTTCCCGCTTCTTTTTCTTTTCTTTTTTCAACAACAGACACCTCCAATTTGTAAAATGCAGGCAGACAGAGGAGAAACTCCTTCTACCTTAGTGTATATTCTATCTATAATAAGCATAACATGATTTTATCGGAAAGTAAAGGAATTTGCACTTAAAAAATAAAGTTTATATTAAGAATTGCAATTTTTTTATCAAAAGGGGAGAATACAATCCGCATACTGGCGCTTATATCCCGCTTGAAAAAACCGACCGGGGGTTTTTTCGAAAATTTTATAAATAGAGAACAGAAAGTTCATAAAGTATTAAAACGGTATTATAGATCCCGGCATAGTATCATAAGCAGCTGAACAGCTAAGATACCAGGAGTTTTTGAAAGGGAGGTTTAGCTGATGGATTTGCTCCGAAAAATACAGGTTTATGGCGATTCCATTTTAAAGGGGATCGAGCTGGATTCGGCAGAGAAATATGTTGTTCCTAAGGAAAGTGGATGGAACTATTTGGAGAAAGAGTACCCCCTCTCCATTGTCAATCGCGCCAAGTTTGGATGTACGGTTACCAAAGGGATGGAACAGCTTTCCCGGGCATTGGAAAAGGGGCTTGCCTGCGATGCAGTGGTGCTGGAATACGGCGGCAATGACTGCGACTATGACTGGGCGGCGGTTTCCGCTCATCCCGAAGGGGAGCACCAGCCCCACACGCCTTTACCGGAGTTTGTCCGGTGCTGCCGGGAGATGATCCGGATGCTGCGGGCCCGGGGGATCCTGCCCATTGTCATGAGCCTGCCGCCCATTGACGCCCAGCGGTATTTCGATTGGTTTTGCCGCCAAGGCCTGGACAAGCCGGCGGTTCTTCGCTGGCTGGGCGGGGATTTGCAGACTATTTACCGGCATCAGGAGATGTATTCCAGCGCCCTGTGCCGCACAGCCCTGGAGGAAAGGGCCCCGCTGGTAGATGTGCGCACGTCCTTTTTGGAGGCGAAAAACTGCCGGGAGCTTCTCTGCGCCGATGGCATCCATCCCAACCGGGAGGGGCACCAGCTCATTGGAAAGGTGTTTGGGGAATTTGCCTCCCGGTATCTTCAGCCCGCCTAAAATTCAAGGCCCTTTTTGGTAGGTTTTCATCTTGACTTTTTTCGCAAAAACGTGTAGGATAAAATAGCTATGGAATGATGCTTTGATACAGAGTTTCATGCAAATATTGACTGACCACCCAAAGACGGGTTAAAGGCCATACGGACAGCCGGGTCAACTGCCGATTGGCAACATGGTTGCCTTATTGATTGAGTTAGAAGCTCAAATTTTATAAGTTGGTTACTTTATAACCAGTGCGCTGCACATCAACTTGTGAAACGATCAATAAGAGTGGTAAAAGTAAGTATTTGCTATATAGACTCTGAACCTGCATGATTTCCCAAAGTGCCTGTTGTTTGCGAGGCAGGCGGCTCTTCTTTTCATTTTACAGCAGGATGATTGACGCAGGTGGTGCGAAAGGCGCCGTCTGCGTTTTTTATTTTTGTGAGGTTGTGAATAAAAGGGAACCGGGGCCGCCCCGGAAACAGGAGGATTCGCCATGGAGCAGAAGATGCGGTTATACGGGTTTAATAACCTGACAAAAGCCCTGAGCTTCAATATCTACGATGTGTGTTATGCCAAAACGCCCCGGGAGCAAAAGGACTACATCGCTTATATCGACGAACAGTATAATTCTGAGCGTCTCACCAATATCCTCACCCGCCTCACCGACATGATCGGGGCGACGGTGCTCAATGTGTCCCGTCAGGACTATGAGCCCCAGGGGGCTTCGGTGACCATTTTAATCGCGGAGGGCTCCATGATGCCGGTGCAGGGGAAAACCCAGGTGGCCCATTTGGACAAGAGCCATGTGACGGTCCACACCTATCCGGAGTACCATCCGGACACCTGCCTGGCCACTTTCCGGGTGGATATTGATGTGGCTACCTGCGGAGAGATCACTCCCCTGTCCACCCTGGATTACCTGATCCGTTCCTTTGACTCGGATATTATCACCATGGATTACCGGGTGCGGGGCTTTACCCGGGATGTGGACGGGAAAAAGCTGTTTTTGGACCACAAGATTACGTCCATTCAGGATTATATTGACCGGGAGATTCTGCGCCGGTATGACACCGTGGACATCAACGTCTATGAAGCCAATCTGTTCCACACCAAGATGATGGTGAAGGAAGTGGACTTGCAGAACTATCTGTTCAATACGGACGTATACGAGCTGCCGCCGAAAACCCGGCTGGAGATTATGGATAACCTGCGCCGGGAGATGATTGAGATCTTCAGCGGCCGGAATATTTATTGATGGATGAGACCATAAAAAGAAGAATTGAAAGAAAGAGGGCGAAGGGATATGCCGCTTTCCCAGGAACGGGCGCCCATTTATGAGGCGCTGGAAAAATTTCAAAAAATGAGGGTCGTTCCCTTTGACGTGCCCGGCCACAAACGTGGCCGGGGCAACCCGGAGCTTACCGCTCTGCTGGGCGAGACCTGTATGCGTATGGACGTGAACTCCATGAAGCCTTTGGACAACCTGTGCCATCCCATTTCCGTTATCCGGGAAGCGGAGGAGCTGGCTGCCGAGGCCTTCGGGGCAGCTCACGCCTTTTTAATGGTGGGGGGCACCACCTCCGCCGTGCAGAGCATGATTCTGTCGGTGGCCAAGCGAGGGGAAAAGATTATCCTTCCCCGGAACGTCCACCGGAGCGTCATGGGGGCTATGGTGCTGTGCGGCGCAGTGCCGGTGTATGTGAATCCGGCCTGTGACGACAAGCTGGGCATCCCTCTGGGCATGAGCGTTAAGGACGTGGAGATGGCTATCCGGAAGAACCCAGACGCCAAGGCCGTGCTGGTGAACAACCCTACCTATTACGGCATCTGCTCCGATTTGCGCTCCATTGTGAAGCTGGCCCACGAATACGGGATGCTGTGCCTGGCGGATGAGGCCCACGGCACCCACTTCTATTTCGGGGAGAACCTGCCGGTTTCCGCGATGGCGGCCGGAGCGGATATGGCGGCGGTTTCCATGCACAAATCCGGCGGCAGCCTGACCCAGAGCTCTCTGCTCCTCACCGGCCCGGCCATGCAGGAGGGCCATGTGCGGCAGATTATCAACCTGACCCAGACCACCAGCGCCTCTTACCTGCTCCTTTCCAGCCTGGATATTTCCCGGCGGAATTTGGCCCTGCGAGGGAAGGAGGCCTTTGCCGGAGTGGTGAAGCTGGCGGAATACGCCCGGTCGGAAATCAACCGCATCGGCGGCTACTACGCTTACTCCCGGGAGCTTATCAACGGGGACAGTATTTACGATTTTGACGTGACCAAGCTCTCGGTGAACACCCTGGACATTGGCCTAGCGGGCATTGAGGTCTACGACCTGCTCCGGGACGAATACGACATTCAGATTGAGTTCGGCGATTTAGGCAACATCCTGGCTTACCTCTCCATTGGCGACCGCCAGCGGGAAGTGGAGCGGCTGGTGAGCGCCATGGCGGAGATTCGCCGCCGGTACAGCGGCCCCAAAAACGATTTGATGGTGCAGGAATACATCGACCCCATTGTGGCGGTATCGCCCCAGGCGGCCTTTTATGCGGACAAGGAATCCCTGCCCCTGCGGCGCACCGTGGGGCGCATTTGCAGCGAGTTTGTCATGTGCTATCCTCCGGGAATCCCCATCCTTTCCCCCGGCGAGGAAATCACGGAAGAAATTCTGGATTATATCGAGTACGCCAAAGAAAAGGGCTGCTCCATGACTGGCCCGGAAGACCCGGGGATTGAGCGGCTCAATGTCATTCGGGGAATGATTTAAGCTATATACAAGGTGGAATCCCCCAAAAACGGGCAGTGCCCGGCATACCACAGTGAAAGGATTGATACTTTTGAATTTCTGGTTCTCCGAGGCCCAAACCCCTAACGTGAAGCTCTCCATCCGGGTAGACCGCCAGCTCTACAGCGGAAAGAGCGAGTTCCAGCGCATCGATGTGTTCGAGTCTCCGGAATTCGGCCGGTTCCTGACCCTGGACGGCTATATGATGCTCACGGAAAAGGACGAGTTCATCTACCATGAGATGATTACCCATATCCCCTTGGCAGTGCATCCCCATGTAAAAAAGGTGCTGGTCATCGGCGCCGGCGATGGCGGCGTGGTGCGGGAGCTGGCCCGGTATCCCGAAATCGAGGCCATTGACATGGTGGAAATCGACCCTCTGGTGGTGGAAGTGTGCAAAAAGTATTTGCCGCAAACCGCCTGCTGTCTGGACGACCCCCGGCTGAATATTCACTATGAGGACGGCCTGAAGTTCATCCGCTTCTGCGAGGACGAATACGATTTGATTATCGTGGACTCCACTGACCCCTTTGGCCCCGGCGAAGGGCTGTTTACCCGGGAGTTCTATGGCAACTGCTTTAAGGCCCTGAAAGAGGACGGCATCATGGTCAACCAGCACGAGAGCCCCTTCTATACCGAGGACGCCAACGCCTGCCAGCGGGCCCACAAGAATATTGCCTCCTCCTTCCCTATTCACAAGGTGTATCAGGCCCACATTCCCACCTACCCCTCCGGCCACTGGCTGTTCGGTTTTGCTTCTAAAAAATACCACCCCCTCCGGGATTTGGACGAAACCCGGTGGAACCTGCGGGGCCTGCGCTGCCGCTACTACACCACCACCCTGCACAAAGGGGCGTTTTATCTGCCCCGCTATGTAGAGGAGCTGTTATCTGATGTTGAATAAGAATATTGAGACCATTTTGGGCTGCGACGCGGAGTATGAGGACGCCGGGATTGTCCTTTTCGGCGCGCCCTTTGATTCCACCACCTCCTACCGGCCCGGTACCCGGTTCGGCAGCAGTGCTATCCGCCACGAGTCCTTTGGCATGGAGACCTACAGCCCCTATCAGGACAAGGATATGACGGACTACGCGTTCTTCGACAGCGGGGACATTGAGCTGTGCATCGGCAGCAGCCAGCTGGCCCTGGAAGCCATTGAAGAGCGGGCCAGAACCATCCTGGCGGATGGAAAGCTGCCCTTTATGCTGGGCGGCGAACACCTGGTGACCCTGGGGGCCTTCCGGGCGGCGGCGGAGAAGTATCCGGATATTCACATCATCCACTTTGACGCCCACGCCGACTTGCGGGAGGACTATCTGGATGTGAAGCTGTCCCACGCCTGCGTTATCCGCCGGTGCTGGGAGATTGTCGGGGACGGGAAGATTTTTCAGTTTGGCATCCGCTCCGGCGACCGGGAGGAATTTGTCTGGGGCAAAGACCATGTGACTACCCGGAAATTTGATTTTGTGGGCTTGGAAGAAACCTTGAACAAGCTGGGAAATGTCCCGGTGTACTTTACCGTGGACTTGGATGTGCTGGACCCCTCGGTGTTTCCCGGCACCGGCACCCCGGAGCCCGGCGGCGTGACCTTTGACCAGCTGCGGCAGGCGGCGACTCTGGTTTGCCAAAAGGCCAATGTGGTGGCCTGCGACGTCAATGAGCTGAGCCCCCACTATGACCCCAGCGGGATTTCTGCCATGGCGGCGTGCAAAGTCATGCGGGAAATGCTGCTGGCGCTGGAAGGCTAAAGGGCAGACGTAAAATTTTCGCCCGCCTTTTATAAAAGGCGGCGAGGGGTGTTGTTTGCCAGTGGCAAACGTTGAACACCGTTCTACGCTACCGCTTCGGTCGGTGCTATTTGTATGCCACTGGCATACCGCACCCGAGTCGGCAGGCGAGACTGGGGGCGAGAAGCCCCAGAAACGCGAAGCGAAAGCGAGCCCGTAAAAAGGGCAGCGGTTCCCACCCAGCGCAAGAGCCGCTAAAAGCGGCGCGAGCCAACCAAGCGGAAAGCCCCAAAAAAGAGCGGGCCCAAAGCCAAAGGGTTTCACGCAACCCCAAGAGCTGCCGAAGGCAGCGCGAGGGGTGAAAAGGACGGTGCTTTCAAAATGGAGATGGGCCAAAAATTCTGCGGATGTACCCCTGCGAATACGCTTTCAGGAGGTTTTGTATGGAAAACACCCCAACCCTGACCACGCCCCGGCTGCTTCTCCGGCGGTTTGCGTTAGAGGACGCCCCCGCCATGTGGGAGCTTCTCCGGGACGAGGAGGTCAATACCTTTTTGCCGTGGTTTCCGGTGAAAACCCTGGAAGAGGCCCGGCAGCACTTGCAGGAGCGGTATCTCTCTCAGTACAGCCGAGCCCAAAGCTACCACTATGCCGTCTGCCTGCGGGAAACCGGCCAGCTGATTGGATATGCCAACGTCAGCGATACGGAGGCCCGGGATTTGGGCTATGGCTTCCGGAAGGAATTTTGGCATCAGGGCTTTGCCACAGAGGCGGCCCGGGCCATATTGGAACAGCTGCGGCGAGACGGCGTGCCCTATATCACCGCCACCCACGATGTGAACAACCCTCACAGCGGCGGGGTGATGCGAAAGCTGGGAATGCAGTACCAGTATTCCTACCGGGAGCAGTGGCAGCCCAAAGATATTCTTGTGACTTTCCGGATGTACCAGCTGAATCTGGACGGGAAAGACCGGGTGTACCGGGCATACTGGGAACAGTACCCCCACTTTGTGGAGGAGGGATTCCATGAATTTTGAAATTGTTTCCATGACACAGGAAAACGCACAAATCATCGCCGACCAATGGAAATATGAAGGGATTTATTCTTTTTATGACCTTTCCGCTGACCCCGAAGACTACCGAGAGTTTGTAAACCCCGATTTGCGGGGGGAGAGATATTTTGAAGTGTACGGGGATGGCCGGCTGGCAGGTTTCTTTGTGGTAGAGCCGGGAGAGAACCGGGAAATTGAGCTGGGATTTGGCTTGAAACCGGAGCTCTGCGGAAAAGGGCTGGGAAAAGATTTCCTTTCTGCCATTGAAGGCTATGCAATGAACCACTATGACTGTAAAACCATGGTTTTGTGGGTGGCAGCCTTTAATAAAAGAGCCATCCGGCTGTATCAGAAATGCGGGTATATCCAGACTGCCGAAGAAGAACGGCAGACCAACGGAGATACCTACCGGTTTTTGTGCATGAAGAAGGACCCGGCGTAACTGCAATCGCATTTTTAAAATTTTTATTGATAGAAAAAACAAATGAGTAAACAGGAGGATGATGACAATGGGTAAAGCGTTGATTATCGGCTGTGGCGGTGTGGCTTCCGTAGCCATCCACAAGTGCTGCCAGAACAGCGAGGTGTTTGAGGAGATCTGCATTGCCAGCCGCACCAAGTCCAAGTGCGACGCCCTGAAGGAGAAGCTGGAGGGCACCACCAAGACCAAGATTCACACCGCCAAGGTGGATGCGGACAAGGTGGACGAGCTCATTGCCCTGATTAACGAGTTCAAGCCCGATGTGGTGCTGAACCTGGCTCTGCCCTATCAGGATCTGACCATTATGGACGCCTGCCTGGCCACCAAGACCCACTATGTGGATACCGCCAACTATGAGCCCGAGGATACCGCCAAGTTTGAATACAAGTGGCAGTGGGCTTACCGGGACCGCTTTAAGGAGGCCGGCATCACCGCCCTGCTGGGCAGTGGTTTTGACCCCGGCGTGACCAGCGTGTTCTCTGCGTATGCTTTGAAGCACGAATTCGACGAAATCAACTACATCGACATTCTGGACTGCAACGGCGGCGACCACGGCTATCCCTTTGCCACCAACTTTAACCCGGAAATCAACATCCGGGAAGTGTCCGCCAACGGCTCCTATTGGGAGGACGGCCACTGGGTGGAGACTAAACCCATGGAGATTAAGCGGGAATACGATTTCGAGGGCGTGGGCAAAAAGGATATGTACCTGCTCCACCACGAGGAAATTGAGTCCCTGGCCCTGAATATCCCCGGCATCAAGCGCATCCGGTTTTTCATGACCTTTGGCCAGAGCTACCTGACCCACCTGAAGTGCCTGGAAAATGTGGGTATGACCTCTATTGAGCCCATTATGTACGAGGGCAAGGAGATTATCCCCCTGCAGTTCCTGAAGGCTGTGCTGCCGGACCCGGCCTCTCTGGGCCCCCGCACTGTGGGTAAGACCAACATCGGCTGCATCTTCCGCGGCAAAAAGGACGGCAAGGACAAGACCTATTATCTCTACAACATCTGCGACCACCAGGAATGCTACAAGGAAGTCGGCTCCCAGGCCGTTTCCTACACCACCGGTGTGCCGGCCATGATCGGCGCTATGCTGGTGATGAACGGCACCTGGCAGAAGCCCGGCGTGTACAACATGGAGGAGTTCGATCCCGATCCCTTTATGGACGCCCTGAACAAGTGGGGCCTGCCCTGGAAGGAATCCCACAACCCGGTGCTGGTGGACTGAGATGGAACAGTTTATCGCCCCAGGGCTGAAAACTCCCTATTATCTGGTGGATGACAGCCTGTTGATTCAAAACCTGGAAATTTTAAAGGACGTGTCGGAGAAGGCCGGGTGCAAGATTTTGCTGGCCCAGAAGGCCTTTTCCATGTTCGATACCTATCCCCTGTTGCGGCAGTATCTGGCGGGCACCACTGCCAGCGGCCTCTATGAGGCCCGGTTGGGCTATGAGAAATTCGGCGGGGAAACCCATGTGTTCTCCCCCGCCTACCGGCCTGAGGAATTCGATGAGATTCTCCGCTATGCCGACGACATTGTGTTCAACTCCCCGGCCCAGATTCGGAAGTTCGGGGAAAAGGCCAAGGCCGCAGGAAAATCCATCGGCCTGCGCATTAACCCGGAGTGCTCCACCCAGGAAGGACACGCCATCTATGACCCCTGCGCCCCCGGCTCCCGGCTGGGGACCACCAAGGCCAATTTTGACGAGAGCCTCCTTCCCCTGCTGGACGGCCTGCACCTGCACACCCTCTGCGAGCAGAATTCCGATGACCTGGAAACGACCCTGGCGGCCTTTGAGGAGAAGTTCGGCCAATACCTCCACGGACTGAAATGGCTGAACCTGGGGGGCGGTCACCATATTACCCGGCCCGACTACGACCGGGAACGGCTCATCCGGCTGGTGAAGCACCTGCGGGAAACCTATGGCGTGGAGGTCTACCTGGAGCCCGGGGAAGCCGTGGTGCTCCGGGCGGGATTCCTGGTAGCCCAGGTGCTGGAAATTGTCCACAACGGCATTGACATCGCCATTCTGGACACCTCCGCCGCCTGCCATATGCCCGACGTGCTGGAAATGCCCTACCGTCCACCGGTGAAGGACAGCGGGGAGCCGGGCGAAAAGGCCCACACCTACCGCTTTGCCGGCCCCACCTGCTTGGCCGGGGACGTCATCGGCGATTACTCCTTTGACGCGCCTCTGGAAGAAGGGGACTATGTGGTCTTTGAGGACATGGCCCTGTACACCATGGTGAAGAACAATACCTTTAACGGCATGCCCCTGCCGGCCATTGTGCGCCGGGACACCCAGGGGAATTTCCGGGTGGTCAAGTCCTTTGGCTATGAGGATTTTGCCATGCGGCTGAGCTGATTGGCCGGAAGATTCACAGATAACAAGCGCCTTTCCAAATACAACAAACCAAAAGGGACCAGCAGCTGCCGGTCCCTTTTTCTATGCTCATTTTGTTTATGCTTGTCCGTATTCCGCCTGGATGCGTTCCAGAATGACCTTGTCTGCCGGGCAGAAGGGATACGCCGGAATTTCCGCCGGGGTAATCCACCGGATGTCGTTGTGCTCCAGCTTTTGGGGTTCTCCTTGGGCGATGGAGGCGTGGAACAAAGTCAGGTGTACGGTAATGTCCGGGTATTGGTGGATCACTTCCATAAAGGGCTCCCCTACCTGCACCGTCACTCCCAGCTCCTCCCGGCATTCCCGGATAAGGGTTTCGGGCAGGGTTTCCCCGGGCTCCGCCTTGCCGCCGACAAACTCCCACAAAAGCCCGCAGGATTTGTGGGCCGGCCGCTGGCAAATCATAAACCGATTCTCTTTCCAAATCAAAGCGGCTGCTACTTCTGTCACCGCGTTTCTCTCCTTTCCCATCCGGTCAGGCGAAGTCCGCCCACACCGGCTCCCCAGTTGCCCGGGTTTTGTTCATGTCCAGCACCCGCTGGTTGGCGCTGCCCCGGAAGGTCAAATCCAAATCCCGCTCTGCCAGCAGGAAGGGGCCGTCTACCAGATAGTCCGCCTGGCTCAGGAGGGCCTGTACCGCCGGGTCGTCCATGGCCTGTAATTGTTCCAGGGTCCAGCCGGAGTAGACCATCACGTCCAGGCCCTTTGCGTGGACCATCTCCGCCAGCTTGGCCAGGGGCCCAGGCTGGCAGAAGGGCTCGCCGCCGCTGAAGGTGACCCCCTTCAGCAGGGGATTCTGGCAGATTTCCTGAAAAATACTGTCGATGTCCCGGAGGGTGCCGCCCTCAAAGGGGTGGGAACCGGGGTTGTGACAGCCGGGGCACCCGTGGGGGCAGCCCTGGACAAATACCGTGTAGCGGAACCCGGGGCCGTCCACCACGGATTCCTCCACAATGCCAAAGAGGCGCAGAATGTTTCCGTCTTGTTCCATTGTTACGTCCCTCCTATCAAAGGGCCTGGCCAGCGGCAGACTGATAGATTTCACGGGGGCCGGCTATGGCGTAGCCAACGCCTGCTTCCTTCATGGCCCGGAGCACCTGCTCCAGCTCTTCTTCCCCGCCGTCCAGAGACGCCCGGCACAAATGCCCGCCTAAGGTCAAAGCGTGATAGGGGGCTTCCAGCTGAATGCGCTGATACACATCCACAGAGCCGTCATCGGGCACCAGGAAAGATTCGGTGTATTTCTCCCGGTCGGTAACGCCGGGCACAATGCCGAATTCCTTTTTATCCAACCGGGCAAAGCGCAGGGCAGTCCCCTTGTTGGGGGTGGCGATGAGATTCCAGTTCAGGCCCGTTTCCCGGCAGAGGGATTCCATATAACGGCTCATGCGGCCGATAATCTCCAAACCCAAACGCTGGCTCTCCTCCGATTGGCCATGATGCTGGCCGGTAAGGGCGGTGAGGGCTTCCGCAAGCCCCACAAAGCCCACGCTGAGGGTGCCCTGGCGCAGAACCTTTTCCACCAAATCATCGTGGCGCAGGGAATCAGAGTGAATCCAGACTCCCTGGCCCATGAGGAAGGGATAGTTATAGGCCCGGCGATTGCACTGGATTTCCATGCGCTGCCGGAGCTGGCGGGAAGTGAGCTCCAAACGCCGGTATAGCAGATGATAGAATTGGCTGCGGTCTCCTTTGGATTCCAGGGCAATGCGGGGCAGGTTAATAGAGGTAAAGCTCAGGTTGCCCCGGCCGCAAGGGGTAACACAGTCCGGGTCCGCCACGTTTTCCATGACCCGGATGTCGTTTCCCTGATAGGCGGCCTCGCTGGTGTAATCTCCCGGACGGTACCACCGCAGATTAAAGGGGGCGTCCAGGAAAGAAAAGTGCAGGGATACCCGCTTGCAGGCCACGTGGATGGCCTGGCGGAACAGGTCGTAGTTGGGGTCGCTGGGGTTCAGGTTGACGCCTTCCTTGACCTTGAAGATGTGGACAGGGAAAATGGGCATTCCGCCGTCTCCCAAACCGGCTTCCGTGGCCTTGAGAAGGTTCCGGATGACCATGCGGCCCTGGGGGGAGGTATCGGTGCCGTAGTTCAGGGAGCTATAGGGTACCTGCGCGCCGGCCCGGGAATTCATGGTGTTCAGGTTGTGAATCAGGGCCTCCATGGCCTGCCAGCAGGCGGCGTCTGTTTCCTCTTCTGCCTGCCGGACGGCGTATTGGTGGGAAGCTTTTGCTTCTTCTGAGGAAATAGGCTGGAAGCCCTTTTCCACCTGATGGCGGGGGAGCCACTGAATCAGGGCTTCCCCAAAAGCGTCTGTGCGGGTCAGAGCCAGGTCTGTGCCCAGCTGCTCTTTCACCTCTTCTGCCAGCGCCATGGCATCATCGTGGGAAAAGCCCAGGAGAATCTGCCAGTATTGGCGCAGAGAGGAAAAATAGGCCTTGCGGTAGGTTTTATCAATGCCGGGGGCCATAGCGTAATCAAAGTTGGGAATCCCCTGGCTCTCGTGCATTTCGTTCTGGTTGGCCTGAATGGCGATACAGGCCAGGGCGGTATAGCTGCGGATGTCGTTGGGCTCCCGGAGATAGCCGTGGCCCGTGGAAAATCCCTCGTGGAACAGGGTGATGGGGTCGATTTGGCAGCTGGTCTCCGTCAAAGCGTAAAAGTCCTTGTCGTGGATGTGGATCGCCCCTTCCCGATGGGCCTGGGAAATCTCCGGGGGAATCACATTCCGGTCATAGAAGGCTTTGGCGCCCTCGGAACCGTATTCCAGCATGGTGCCCATGGCGGTGTCCTCGTTGATGCCCCGGTATTCCTGCTCCTCCCGATTGGGGCGGAAGGTGAGGTTTTCATAGGTCTTCATCAGCTCCGGGTCAAATTCCCGGGCCTTCCGGTGCTCGTCCCGATAGAGGATATAGGCTTTAGCGGTTTGGGCGTAGCCGTGGTCAATGAGGCATTCCTCCACCAAATCCTGCACCTGCTCGACGGTGGGAATGAAGTTTCCCGCCAAGGCCCGCCGAACTACCTGGTGGGTCAGCTCGTCCAGCTGGTGGGGGGAGAGGCGTTCTTGGGTGAATCGTATATTGGCTTTAAAGACCGCGCTGCGAATCTTGGTTTCGTCAAAAGGGGCAAGCTCGCCGCTGCGCTTGCGAATTTGTGCGTTCATGATGGCTCCGGCCTTTCTCTTTTGGATTTCTGCCCGGGGCCCTCCGTCCCCGAGCGTGAATACCTCTATTGTACTTCCCCGGCTGCGGCATGTCAAGGCGAGAGTTTCTGAGAAATTCTACATATAGTATAATTAAGAGAGAATTCGGCAAATTTGCACTATATGTGCGCGAGGCAACCAGAAGAATCTCCCCGGGGAAATAGCCTGACAGCAGACGGTGACAGCCGCTTTTCAAACCGGTGGCAGGGAATGCGGGGGGCCATCTGTATAAAAATCGGGCGAAGTTGGTTTTTCCCTTGCCGGAGCCTGCGTATCGTGCTACAATGAGGCTAATCTTTCTGTGGGGGAAAAGGGGGGCTCTGGATGAAAGGAAAATGGAAAGCCGCCATTGTGGTGGGGCTGCCGGTTTTGGCCTTTGTGTGCGGGGTGGCCATGCTGATTTTCGGCATTACCGGGGAAGTACAGCTCCGGCAGGCCACGGCGGGCTATAATTCCACCCAGGGGTATTTTTCCGATTACGA
>ERZ1643246.2874-NODE-2874-length-15592-cov-4.033018_pt1 | contig 15592 bp, 8 predicted proteins | sample MGYA00579265_ERZ1643246 | MGnify/ENA primary metagenome ERZ1643246 (study PRJEB29033, sample SAMEA4952261) | chicken gut metagenome | biome: Broiler Chicken; feature: Gastrointestinal Tract; material: Caecum | place: Ireland | collected 2018 | study: Broiler... | reverse complement strand
AGATTTGGCAGGAACGGCGTATGTATTATTAGACCCATGTACAGATAAATTAATAGATCTAATATCCTTAAAGACAAAGAAGAATAAAGTGTTTCGTGGTCATATAGGTATTTACTCCCCAGGAGATGAAACTGTATTGAGAGTAAATCCTCAATATCATAAAGAAGATTTAATTTCGTTTATTAATTCAATAATTTGGGGGCAGAGGGCTGGCCGTAGGACGGACAGGGATATAACTTGGCAAAAAATATTGTCTGTTGAGGAGTGGGATGAACTTATTCGTATACAGACACAAGAGAATTTAGCTCTACGTCAAAAAATACAGGGCCTTCAACAGAAAAATAAATTTTTACAGTTTATAAGTCAAGGGAAAAGAGTTGTTTCATTTCCTATGCAGAAAATATGCGACACGAATGTGTTTCTTGGCGAAGAATATCGCAATTATGTCATAAAGGCTTTACGTCGAGGTTTAACATATTATACAGATGTAGCGTCAAGGGGGCATCATTTGCTTCATAAATTGATAAAGCTAAATAGCCCGACTGAATATATTAAATTTAAATATCAAAATGATGAGACGGGAATGATGGTTCCTTTTGCTGGGGAGGAGAAGGAGTTTGAATATAAGTTAAAAGAATTGGATAGAACAAAATGTGAATTGGAAAGGGAAAAGTATGCCGTAATTTCAAAGGGATCGCAATATATGATCGATACCTTATGTATGATTTGTGTGCCGCCGGAAGAGACAGAGTTTTTTACTGATGAGTTTAATGATTTGATCCTGATGTGTATCAACAAAGAATTAGCGGTCGCAGATGTGCGTGAAAAAACAATGTTAGAAGATGTTCTTGCTTGTAATAAAATGAGTGCATCGGGACGCAAAAAGATGGGGCAAGTTTCGGAGGTAATTAAAAGAAGTGCGCCATGGACAGCCCAAGTTCAAAAAGATCTTGAAAGAGAGGGCTTTGTTTTCGAGTCGTCCTCGAAACATCATCGGGCATATTATAAGGAGAAAAGGTATAATGTTATTTTTAGTAATACAGCTAGTGATTTCAGAACTGGCGAAAATACCGCTTCTGATATAATGAAAAAAATTTCAATCTATGCAATTGAGTAGAAAGAAGGTTTTTTAAGGTGTTCAGTTCAGGTTTGACATACTCCACCAAATCAAACCTAAATCGAATAAATCGGTTTAGGTTTTTGTTTTATTCGAATTTGTGTGCATTTGCTCCACCAACGCCGTTAAAGCCTGAACGCCGCGGCGGCGGGATCCGTTTCCGCAGGCGGGCGCAGGCTCTGCGGCATACAAGAAAGGAAAAAGAGCAACGAACAGTTTCGTTGCTCTTTTTCGTGTATACGGAAAGGAGCGGCAACGCGCAAAGCGTTGCCGCTCCTCTTTTTCCGCTCCCCTTCGGCGGGGCGCGCAGCTTTTTCCGCCGAACGCATTTTCCGCTTTCAGCGGACCAGCACCGTTTTTATTTCAAACGGACGGAACGCGATCTCCTTGCTGCCGATCTCCTCCCGTACGTTTTCCAACGCGTCCGCCTCCAGGATCTTTCGGGCGGGGAAGCCGAGCTTCAGTTCCGTTTTCCGCGGCACCGCCGAATCGTTGTACAGGCGCAGAACGACGCCGTTCCCGTCCTCCGCGCGCTTGACCGTTTCGATGACGATCCGCTCGTCGCCCGTCCCTGCAAAACTCCCGAACGCGCCGCACGGCATGATACGAAGCGGCCTGTTGAACAGATACGCCTGCTTTCGCACGTCCGAACGGTCGCAATGCTCCGCGTGCGGATACAGCGCATACGAAAAATCGTGTTCGCCCTTATCCTGCCCGACGCAGGGCCCGTTCTGCGAACGAAGCAGGTTGACGGACAGAACGCCGTTCTTCGCCCCGTACCCGTACTTGCAGTCGTTGAGCAGCGCAATGCCGCGGTCCGCCTCCGACATATCCACCCATTTGTGGGCGCAGATCTCGTACTGCGCGTCCTCGATGCTGTTGTTGGCGGTCGTACGGCGCGTGACGGAACCGAACTGGATATCGCACTGCACGGTATCCGTAAATACGGCGGGATAGAACACCGCACGGAGCATTTTATCGGACTCACGCCAGTCGGCATGCGTGCGGAAGGCGACGATCCTGCTGCCCGCCGTGAGCGTTACCTCCTGCGTCAGCACGGAATCCCCGTAGACATAGACCTGCCGCACCCCCGCGACGGGGCCGTCCGTGAACGGCTCAGCCGAGCGCAGGCGGAACGCCTCCCCCTCCGTCATCGCGTATTCGGGGCTGAAATCCCAGGCGTCCCAGACGTCGTTGTAGACGCGCAGAAGGTTGGACGGTTTTTGCAGCGTTTCCGTGCCGAGCGTTTTATCGTACAGCGAAAGAACTTCGCCGTTCTCCCCGAAGCGGACGCGGATAAATTCGTTTTCCAGCCCGTCCGCCGCTGCGGAGGGCGGTACAGCCTTTGCCTCCGCGCCCAGCTCCGCCGCGGAATACGGCTGTGCGGATACCGCATACCATTTTCCGCCGTGTTTTACGTATTCCTCCCGCGCGAACGACGTTGCGTTGACGGCGCACGGCGCCCCGCCGAGCGACGCCGCCGCCCGAGCGGACAGCGACGCGAGCCGCTCTTCCAGGACGCAATAGCGCGCCACGCTCTCTTCGTATACCCGCCGTATCGAAGAGCCGGGCAGAATGTCATGGAACTGGTACAGGAGCACCTCTTTCCAGATCTCTTCCAGCTCCTCCTGCGGGTACGCCGCGCCCTTCTGCGCGGCGCAGGCGCACAGGAACTCCGTTTCCGACAGCATCGCCTCGATCCTGCGGTTGTGGTATTTGTTCTTCGCCTGCGACGTATAGGTCCCCTGATGCTTTTCAAGGTACATTTCGCCGCGGTATACGGCGAGCTTATCCGCATCCCGTTCCAGCGCGGCAAAAAACTCCGCGCCCGTCGCGTTCTTCACGCGCGGAAGCCCGTATACGTCCGCCTCGCGCGCGATAAATTCAAGGTGCGTATCGCCGGGGCCGCCGCCTCCGTCGCCGATGCCGTAGAGCAGCATCGCCTTGTCGATAAGCCCCTTTTCGCAGTACTTTTCCTGCGCTTCCAACAGCGCGTGCGGCGCGGCGGAGCTGCTGTACGTTCCTTCGGGCGGCATATGTACGAGCACTTCGCTCCCGTCGATGCCCTGCCAGATAAAGGAATGATACGGGAATTTATTGCGCGTGTTCCAGCTTATTTTGATGGTGAGCATCTTATCCACGCCGCAGATGCGCATGATCTGCGGCAGGTTGCCCGAAAACCCGAACACGTCCGGCAGCCAGAGGATGTCGGTATCTTTGCCGAATTCAGGTGAACGTCGTAATGGATGTCATCAACCAGGCTGTTGAAAAACTGCTGGCGCTGGAAGAGCGCCCTACCGTGATCTGCTGCATCAACGATGAATCCGCCTTTATGATGATCCGCGCACTGAACGAGCACGGGGTGCGCGTCCCGCAGGACATATCGGTAGCGGGGTTCGACAATCTTGTGACCGCGGCGACGCATACGCCTTCTTTGACGACCGTCCAGCAAAACTTCCTTGCGATCGGAAAAAAATGCGGTGCAGAACATGCTTTACATGCTGGAAAACAAAACGATCCTGAACACCGTCACCGATACGAAGATCTTTTTGCGCGATTCAACGGCAGCCATATAGCGCAGCCGCGCAATGCGTATTGCGTGACCGGCGCCGCCTGATAATGCCTTCCTATGTAAAAATTCCCCGACATAAAACGGAGCCGCAGGGATCCCCCTGCGGCTCCGCGCCGTATTGTTACTTAAACGGCGGCAAACTTTTTTCGCCGTAAGCAGGAGAGCGGGCGATGCGCAAACGCATCGCCCGCTCCTGCCTGTTTTGAAACGAGTTGCGGCTTCGATTTAATTGTTCCGAAAATCCGCCGGAAAAACGCACTCCGTCCGCCACCTTGCGTTCGCTAACGGGAAAGCACCACTTTTTCCGCTTTCGCCGAAAATCCCTGCGGGATAAGGACGGGAAATCCGGACCAGTTTTCCCCTTCGCTGATCCACGCATCCGGACCGTACGCGTACAGCGGCTGCGGCGTATAATGGTTCGGTCCGAAAGTATTGCGCCGCGTAAGATACAGCGTGAGCGTAAGTTCCTCCCGCACGTCCGCTTCCGCCGCATACGGAGGGAAGGCGATCACCTTTTCCTCTCCGCCCCCTGCGGCATGCACCGAAGCGCCGTGCAGCTCGCGCACCGTTATGCGCACCCTGCCCGCGTCCCTGATCCCCGTATAAAACGTGACCGCACCGCCGTAAAACGGAAGCCCCTGCCCGCCGATCCCGTCCGGGGACAGCGTTTCAGGCAGCGGACAGACCGTAGCGGGCAACTTCACCCCGAAATCGCCCAAAATATAAACCGCCTCGATGTTTGCGGCGCTGCCGAACGGGACGCGCACGGTCACCGTGTTTTCCCCTTTGCGGACCGCCATGCGGTACAGGCGGAAACATCTGTCCACCCAAACGCCTTCCGCACGCTCTGCGGGGCGGCCGTTTGCCTGCAGCGCGTCGCATTCCGCCGCGACAAGCGCGTCGCATCCGATCTCCGAAACAAAAGAGTAGCACAGCTGCACTTCCGCTCGCGGCGCGAGGGTCTCGGGACGGAATTTTTTTGCGAACCAAGGCTGCACCATCTCCCCGCCGCGCAGCGGCAGCCCGAACTCCCTGCGCAGACGGCGGTCGATCTTCAGTACATCCTCTTCGCCGCGCGGAACGCCGTTCACCCGATATGCCGCCCTGTCAAGAACGAGCACGTTCGGTTCCGAAAGAGCAAACCGCATCCTTTCGGGCAGTGCGAGCGGTTCCGTCCGCTCCGCGGCGGCGGGCTGAGCCGCCTGTACGAGGCGGAAAATGCGCATCTGCCCCGCCTCGAACCGCAGCCCGCACAGCGGGCACGCCCCTTTGTTCGCAAAGGAGAGCATGTCCCACTCCTCCGCGCAAAGACGCGCATACGGCTCGTTCAGCGTCACATCGCCGCTCACGCTTTCCGTTTCGCGCAAATTCAGCAAAAACAGCCATACGTCCCCGCCGAACAGGCGCACGGCGGAGGCTATCCCCTGCGGCGCGGATAAGACGCCCTGTGCGGGGAGCTCCTCCGCCTCCCGCACGACGCGCCCGCCCGCCGCGGCAAACCGCTCCAACATCTCCCGCGTATGCGGGCGCACTGCCTGCCCTTCCGCAAGCAGAACATTGCGGTACTTTGCCCTGCCGACCATGAGGAACGCACCCTTTTCGTCCCGCCCGACCGAACCATGCTTTTGCAGCAGTTCTTCGTCGCCGTAGTCGAACTCGCGCTGGGAACCGATCAGCCGTTCGCACTGCAGGCGGAACGCCTCGTCCATCGCCGACACAGCGCCGTCCTTCGGGTCGAACACATCCATCCAGCCGCGGCGCACCAGCCGCCACATCCGTTCGACGGGATGGATGACGAGCACGTCCGCACGGCGTTCGCCTTCGCTGAGCACGATGCCGATGCGCGCAAAATATGTTTCCAGCCCGTTCCAGTCCTTATACCAACTGTTCTGATGCAAAATGCTCGTCGGATAATCGCGCTTCGCCTCCCCTTCCATCGTATACCACGAAAGGTGCGGGCAGCGCAAATTCACACCGAACAACGCCTGCCAGTCGCCGATCCGTTTGAATTCGGAGAGCGGCATATCCCAGCCAGTACAGCCGTACAGCTCGCTCAGCACGAACGGCTTGCCGAGCTGGCGCGCCGCCGAAGCGCATTGGATGACGGCGGGATAGCAGTTGTTATGCGCCGTCAGATTATCGATGCCCGGGAAGTCCATGTATTCGTAAAACCGCATCATCGAACCGGAAAGGCCGGTCTGGATGCTGAGGCTGTCCTCGTGCAGGATATGCCCCGTGAACACGATCCCGTGCTCTTTGCACCACGCGGCGTACTTTCCCGCAAAATTGCGGGTGAACAGATCGTCGAGCACGTCGATGTACCGCGCCGCCGTTTCGTTCTCCGTTTCGCCCGTCCGCCTGTAATAGACGGCGGGAAGGCAGAGGTCTTCGCCGTATTTTTCGCGGTAGGCGGCGAACAGCCCGCCCGTATACGGCGTCATGCGGCTGCGGTTCGGATTTTCGATCCCGAACCCGTTGAAAGCGGCGCCGCGGTGCGGTTCGTCCGTGAACACGCCCCTGATCGCACCGCCGAACAGATCGCCGCATTCTTCCGCATACCGGTCGAGCGTGGAACGCAGAAACTCCTCCACCGCCGCGCCGTTCATCGTATCGAGATACGCCGCCCCGTTATAGAAGTCGCTGCACCGCATCGTTTCTTCCGCATAGACGGCATAGCGATACCCCGCGGGCACCTCCCCGCGGCTGCGGGCGGGCAGCGCTTCCGCAAGCGAACCGTCCTCCGCAAAGCGCAGCGCATACCGCGCAAGGACGCCGACCACATCCTCGCAGGCGGCCGCCTCTTCGTCGCCGTCGTATTCGGAAACGAACCGCAGCCTGTTCTCTTTCGCGAAGGTGACCGTACCCCCGCAGGTCCCGCTCGGCCAACGGTCCTCGTCGTACAGCCAGGCTTCCATCCCCTGCGCCGCACCGTACTCTGCACAGCGGCGGATAAGGCGGAACCATTCTTCGCCCAAATATTCCGTGATAAGCCCCGTCCGCGAATGCATGAAAAAGCCGCCGAACCCCATTTCGCGCATGCAGTCTATCTGCCGCAGGAGTTCCTTCTCTTCCAGCGCGCCGTTCCATGACCAGAACGGCTTGCCCCGGTACGCAGCCTCGGGATCACGCAGCCTCTTTACCGTTTCCGCGTTCATGCATCCTCTTCTGCAACGCAGACCTCCGTCCCTGCGGGCGCCGTAGCGCGCACCTTCGTTTGTCCGCTCTCGCGGCGGCATTCTATGCGCAGCACGCCCTGCGGAACGGGAAGTTCCGCCTCGGCGTATTCCAACCCGCCCAAACGCGGCGAAACGGTGACCTTGCGGAATCCGGCTTCTTCAACGCGTATGCCGAGAATACGGCGGAACAGGAAGGGAACGACGCCCGCCGACCAGCCGTGGCAGAGGCTGTGACGGTACCCCGTATAACAGAACGCGCCGAAATCGCCGTGGATATCCTTTTCTCCCGCGCGCGGGAGCCTGTCCACGGGGCAGACCCTCCCCCGCAGCCATTCCGTATCGAAATCCTCCCAGAACGTCGTCGCACCCATGGAGAGCATCCCGCCGTAATATTCCTTCATGGCGGAAAGCGCCGCCTTTTCGCCCGCCGTATCGCTGAGCGCCGTGAGCAGGAAATAGCTCATAAAGGTGGAAAATCCCTTTGCGCCGCCTTCGGTAAGGATCGCCCGCTCGCGTTCGCTCAAAGCCGCCCCCGCAAGGTATTTGAGCGCCGCGATCTGCCGTTTTTCGGTGACTTCCGCACCCGCCCGCATCAGCTTTTGTTCCACGGCTGCGGCAGCGCCGCCGCGTATGCCGTACAGCGCTTCCAGCCGCATGCCGCTCTGCGCGCAGAGCCTGCACAGGCTGCGCACCCCTTCCGTTTCGTCCGCATGGCCGTGCGTGGGCCAGTCCACGAACTCCATGCCGAAATCGAAGCTGCCGTCCTCGCCGATGCAGTCCGCGATCTGCCGCATGAGCCCTTCGTAATAGCCGCGCTGTGCGTGCAGATGGTCCGCATTGCCCGTCGCCCTGTAATACTCTTCCACAAGAATGATCCACCACATGCTGTACATGGGGAACCCGTTCATCCAGCCGGGGAGCGGCGTCTGTTCTTTGACAAAATCCAGCGACCGCGCGACGCAGCCGTCGTCCGCACAGAGCGAAAGAAGCGCCGTCACTTCCGGATACAGATCGCCGACCCAGACGAGGCGATCGCGCTTGATGCCGTCCCAGATATACTCGCCCGCGCACAGCTGCACGGTGCGCGCCGCCGTATCGAAAATGCGTTCGATCTCCTTATCCGAACAGCGGAAGGACGCGACCTGCGGGCGCGGCGCGCGCACCGAGACGGCATTGACCGCCAACAGCTCCAGATCGGTCGTTTCCTCCAAAAAGTCGACGCAGGCGAAACGGAACCCGCTGTCGAAAAACTGCTGATCGGACAGCTGCGGCAACGCCAGGGTGAGGTCGCGCAGGGCATGGTCGTTGGTGCTGCCCTTCTGCCCGACCTCGGAGAGCGCCTCGCCGACGGATTCGCCGAGGCGCAGCCGCACCCGCGTACTGCCCGCCGCCCTGCCGAGCACGATGCGCAGTCCGCCGCGCAGCTCCCTGCCGAAATCGAGCACAAGGCGGCACTTTCCCCGCACGTGCACCGATTCCTGCACCCCGAGCCCGACCTGTTTCCGCGCCGCACGCAAAAGCAGGTCGGCATGTTCCGCATCCCCCTCCGCCGCGATCAGGCGAAGGGGCAGGAGATATTCCCGCACAAGCGTTTCCGAACCGTAAAGTTGCTGCATGATATCGTACTCCTTTTCAGAATTCCACTTCGATGATGTGTTCGCCGCCGTCCGCAAAAGGCGGCACGAGCTGCCCCGCCGCCCAAGCGCCGTCTATGCGCATCCGCACGCTGCCCAGCCGCAGGTTTTTATAAAAGATCCGCAGGCGGCTGCCGCGGTAATCGCGTTCGGCGTACGCCTCCTCCCATGCGGAAGGCAGGCAGGGCGAAATGCGCAGCCCCGCGTATTCGCGGCGGATGCCGAGCATCCCTTCATAATAACAGCGCAGCCCCCACGCGGAGGTCCCCGTCTGCCAGGACGGCCCGCACTTCATATCCGCCGCAGGGTGCTTGAGGTAGCAGTTCACGAACACGTACGGCTCGACAGTCGTCTTTTCGCTCGGGTTCCGCGGTCCGTCCGGCACGATCGCGCCGAGAGACGCATACGCCTCCTCCGCCCTGCCGAGCGCGCAGTCCGCCATCACTTTGAAGCAGCCTGCGTGGTTATAGATGCCGCCGTTTTCGTAAACGCCCGGGAGCATGCCGCTCATCCTGCCCACACGCGCGTCATACCGCGGATAGGGCGGCGAACAGAGCCGCACGCCCTCGGGCGTGACGGCGCCGTCCACCGACCGCAGCAGCGGCTGCACCCGATCGGGCGGCACAACGCCCGCCAGGACGGCAAAGGACTGCGGATTGATATAAAACGTACCGTATCCGCTCGTTTTATCCCCCACCGTTCCGCACGCTGAAAAGGCGCGCACATAATAATCGCCGTTCCAGGCGCAGGCATTGAGCCGGTCCGCCATCCGGCACCGCTGCGCATGCGCGAAGCCCGAAAAAGCCTCGTCGCCCGCGCGGGCGAACAATTCGGCGAATTCGCGCATCAACAGGCAGACGCACTCCGCCATAAAGACGGATTCCGCATTCTCGTCCGGAATGTTGAGCGCATCGTTCCAGTCCGCATAATACAGCTTCGGCAGCCCGTGCGGCCCCGCGTTCGCAGGATCCGCGTACCAGCGCGCCGCCGCTTTGAGATGCTCCGCAACGCTTGCGCCGCCGCCGTCCAGCCAGGGAAATTCCTCGTCAAGGAAAGAAAATTCACCCGTCTCTTTGATATACTCGCAAACCGCCCAACCCAGCCAGAACGCGGGGTCAGAATACAGCTTCGTGTCCGTGACGGGATACCAGAGCAGCACGCAGTGCCCGTCCCGATACTGGCGGGCGAGGCACTCGGCAAGCACCTCCTTTGCGCGCACCGTATCGAAATTCAGGAACCCCATTGCAAGCTGCGCGTTGTCGCGCACCGCTTTTTTTCCGATGGCACAGTAGCGGACCTGTTTTTCCGCCCAATAGTTGAACACGGTGTTGAACCGCGCACCGGGGCATTGTGTGCGCAAGCGCCCGAACCGCTCCGCCCGCTCCGGCGCGAACGGCTCTTCCGCCTCCGCCAGCATGGCGGCACGCGCTCCGACGAGCGCGTGCGCGCTTTCGCAGAACCCGATGAAGTAGTACAGCGTGCGGCTCTCGCCTGCGGCAAGCGTAAGTTTGTTCTGCAACAGCCCGCAGCGCGCGCGCACCGTCGCGCACGAACAGGAGAGATCGTTCCCCTCTTCCAGGGCAAGCGGCCGCGTAAGCCCGCCGTTCACGCCCGTAAAATTATCAAGGTATCCTTCAAAGGCGTCCGCCGCCTCGGAGGACATCACAAACCCGTGCGGGCAGTCGAATTTTGCATACGGGTTCTGCGAAAGGCAGACGACCGCACTGCAATCGGCAAGATATTTTGTTTCGCTCGTCGTGCCTGCGTTGTAATAGAACGGCATCGCGTACCCGTCCATGCGGAACACCGTACCGGCGATCACGCTGACGCGGCGCACCCGCCCGCTCTTGTTGCGGAGGGTGACCCGCCGCACTTCGTACGGGCGCGCATCCGGCACGGCGAACGCGACTTCCGTTTCCAGCCCGTCGCGTTCGGAACGGACGGCGCTGAACGTTTGCCCGTGAATACAGCGGAACTCCCCGACGGGCACGGCGCTCGGCCAGCCGCCCGCGTTCCAGTAGGCGCGCGTTTCCTCGTCGCGGAAATAGACGACGCCGCTCTTCGGCTCGTTCAGTACGATCGCTTCCGCCGTGGCGGAAACAAATTTTGAAGAGGACGCGCCCGTGTGCGTGACTTCACACTGGAACCCGCCGTCGTTCCATAAAAAATTGCACCAGTCCTTGCCCGTTTCCTGCCTGCGGACCGTTACCGTGCCCGCCGCGGCGTCTGAACTGTAAAAACTCATTTCGGCTCCTCTCAAAAACGGAGGCTTCCGCACGCGGCGAAAGCCTCCGCTACGATCCGCTCAGACAGAACTTCTGGCTCTGTATTCGGCGTACAGGATGTATTTGCGTTCCTGCTGCGTATTGCCCTTCAGCTGTTCCAGGATGTTGTTCATGCACAGCCTGCCGAATTCTGCCTTGTCGTACCCCATCGACGAGATCGCGGGAGAAATGTAACGGCTGATCAGCATGTCGTCACAGCCGCAGAGAGAAATATCCTGCGGGATGCGCAGCCCGCGCTCGCTCAGGCATTTGTATGCGCCGAGCGCAATGTTGTCGTTCACGCAATAGATGGCGTCCGTGTCGGGGAAGCGCTGCAAAATATCCGCCGCGGCATTGTACCCGAATTCGGACGCGCTCAGCGTCACGATATTGTCCTGAAAGCAGCAGAGGCGGCGCTCGTCGAAAGCGACGCCCGCCCGGCCGAGGAAATAGCGCATGGCGATCAGGCGGGTATCCGGCTCGATCTCCGCGCGGGAGGTATCCGCAAGGAACGCAACGTGCGTCCGCCCCTTTTTCAGCAGCTCGCCGACAAGCGCTTCCACCGCGTTGACGTAGTTGATGCTCACTTCAAAATTTTCGATGCCGGGCGCAACGTTTACGACGGCTATATCGTGCGAAATAAGTTTCGTGTACTCCTTTTCCGTACAGAAAAAGCGCGACAGATTGATGATGCCCTCGCTGCGGTGCGCGTAGCAGTTGTTGTAGTAATTTACGCGGTTGTCGTTGGCTATGATCACGTTCAGGGAGTACCCGGAGGGGAAAGCGATCTCGTACATACCGCGGTACAGTTCGTCAAAGTTATCCAGCGTGCTCAGCAGGATGGTGACCTGCTTCGTCGAATTCATTTTGAAACTGCGCGCTAAAAGGTTCGGCTCGTACTCCAGTTCCGCAATGACGCGCAGCACGCGCTGTTTGACCTCGTCGCTGACAAATTTTGTGCCGTTGATCACGTTTGAGACGGTGGACGGAGCCACCCCCGCACGCTTGGCAACATCGTTCCTGTTGACCGCTTTGCCCATATGCTTACGTTCCCCTCTTACTCGGCTACTTTATAAACGTAGCGCATCCTCCCGATGGGAGCCGCGTCGCCGTTCACATAAAACTCGGCGACGTCAAGATCCTTTTGCAGGTTGTCCGCGACTTTGATCCCCAGCGACCGCCCGACGGGCAGCCCGATCGCCGAGCGCGGCACCTTGATCCGCATGATGTTCCCCTCGACGCTGCTTTCACACGTCCCGACAAAGGTAAACCCGCCGCCGTCGATGCGGTGCAGCGACGTTTTCCCCTCTTCGGGCGTGCGGTTGAGCACGTACTGCATCCCCATCCAGCCGTCGGAGGCGCCTTCCGCCCCGAGATAAACGTTCATCCAGCGCTCGTCGCCCTCTTCAGGCGCGGTCACGTCCTCCGCGGTACGGATGAGCAGGTACACGTTCTCTCTGTCCGCAGCGACGCGCACTTCCGTGATGTCGTTGCGCCCCGTATCGTTTTCGAGCACGTTCTGCCCCGAGGTATCCAATGCGCTGCGCGCGATCGTCTCCCCCGTAAAATCGCGGAAAACGGCTACGTTCTCCCCGTTCCAGCCGCCGAGCCCGTCCATCAGGGAATCGAGCGGCTCTTCGCTTTCGGCAAACGTTCTGCCGCTCCCCTCGCCCTTGTACTCGCGCACGTTGCGGATGAGGGAAAGGTAGTAATTGTCAAGATACTCCGCATTCATCTCGATATCGCGCGAAAACTCCATGTTGAAGGTATCCACGAAATGGCAGTAATCGTCGCCGAGGACGGAGCTGTTCGGCTGCTTCTGCGCGATCCATTCGTTCCAGCCCGTCACGAAAACGAGGTCCACGTCGTTTCCGCCGTCGCCGTCCGCTTCGTTTTTGAACACGGTATCCCACTGCTGTTCGAAATTCGTGCCTTCGGCAAGCGCGCGTTCGCGGCTGTTTTTGCCTTCGGTATGGTCGTATCCTCTTCCCCAATTTGCATTATACACCAAATCCATGTAATTTGCATCAAAATCAAAGCCGTTTTTTTGCAATTCCGCACGGTTTTCGGGCGCGAACAGCCCGGAATCGCTGAAATCGGCAAGCGGCTTGCTCGTCGCCGAGATGCCGACGTGCTGCGAAACGGAAACGGACATGATGTTGCCGACCTGCGGATCGGTGTAGATGTCCTGCGGATAGTTCCAGTCCATCCAGGGGAAGCGCGCGCTTTCGATGGCGGTGTTCGGCCACTGCGGCAGTTTGAAGTAGAAGGTCGAATCGATCAGGGGATCGCCCGTCGTGCTGCCGATGATCCACGGCTTGTTCTGCGTACCGCGGAACCAAAGGGGTTCATACTCGGGGTAAAATTCCGGATCGTAAAACGTGTTGTAGATCTGTTCCACCGACGTCCGCGACGTAGCGGGGTCGACGGAGGTAAGGAACATCACTTTCGGCACGTCGAACCCCTGTTCGTAATACTCGAGCAGAAGATCGAGAAAGGCGTATGCCTGCACGTCGTAGATGCGCCCGTTCGACGTATCGAAGGCGATAAAATCCAGCCCCGCGTGGATGAACAGCTCGATGTGCTTGCGGATGACCCATTCGTCGTCCGCATTGTAATAGCCGTACAGCGGCTGCCCCCAATAATGGAAGGCGTTCATCTCCTGCGTGCCGCCCGCCGATTGGCGTGCCAGAAGCTCGCTCATCACCGTCCCGTTTTTTTCGTAGTTGTTGCTCACGTCCTTGATCGGGCTCTGGTCGGAACCGTTCCACAGAAAATAGAAGATGCCTACATACTTATCCTGTTCGTACCCCGAAACGGGCGAAAAGGAGCGCCCCACGTCGTCGGCGGCCGCCGTCATCGTAAAGCCGTCCGCAAGCCCGTCGGGGCGGTCTTCGAGCTCCCCGCCCGCACAGCCTGCAAGCGCGCCGAGGCTCATGGAAGCGGCAAGCGCCAGCGCCGCGATCTTTTTGCTCTTTTTCATGCAGAAACCCCTCCTTTGATCCCGCGCGGCGGAGACCGCCGCGCGGCTCATATTCTTACAGCATCGGGGCTGTCACGACTTCATCGGGTCGGTCGCAAAGCTGACGTCGGAACCGATGTACCAATCAAGGCTCGTTTCTTTCAGTCCGCGCCACTCTGCATAGTTGGGGAAGGCGTCTTTCATCAGGCGCAGGATCTCCTCGCCGTACTCCTTCCATTCCGTGCCGCTTTTGGCGCGCAGGTACTCCGAGATCTGCGCGTTGACCAGATCCTGCAGCATGCCGCCCGTCGCCAGGATGCCCGTATTTTCGGAATAATACGTAGCAACGAGCCTGTACGGGTTGGTGGAGCAGTCGCCCTCGAACTCCGTTTCGCCCTCGATGCTCACTTCTTCGGGCAGTTCGTAGTCTTTGAGGTAGCACTGCATCGCGCACACCTTGCCGAGGTTTTTATAGTGCCTGTAATACTCGTCAAAGCCCTGCGGCGAGAAGAGATATTTCAGGAAGTCGATGCAAAGCTCCGTCTTTTCCGCATTGCGGTTGACGAGCGCGAGCGGGTGATGGTCCGGCCCGCCGAGCGTGCGCAGATTGTCCGCCGCGGGCGCGCCGTCGCCGCCGTTATCGGGCATTGCGGGGAGGGGGAACCAGCCGAGCATATCCGAAAGCTCGTTCGTCGGCACGACGCCGTTCGCCTTGCCCATCGCCTGCCCGAGCGACTTCTGATGGTCGGTAATGTAGTCCAGGCGCAGCAGATAGACCGCCACGCGGTTGTTCAGCTCGTAATCCTGCACGTCGCTCACGGTGAGCGCGTCGTTTTGGAAGCGCTGGCGGATGGCGGAACTCGAATAATCGGTGGAGGCATAGGACACGAGCTCCTTGATGTTGCCCATCAGGTCTGCAAAGCGGGCGGACGCGGTGTTGAACTCGCTGCCCTCCTTGAAGTACTCGTTGACCACGCGCGTAAAGTTATAGGTATATGCGCTGGGCGAATCGTTGGTCGGGACGCTCGCATCGTACTCCCACACCTCGTCGATCTCGGGGATATAAGAATAGTCCCCCTCCTGCGAATGCGCGACGTCGATCATGTCGCGGAAGTACTGGTCCATGTACATTTGCAGCACCCAGTTGAAGTTGTTGCTCTCTAAGCCCGCCTCGTCGAAGTTCAGCCCGAGCGGCGCCGTATAGCCGACGTCGTTTTTCAGCTTGTCAAGAATACCGATGAACTCGTCCCACGTCGTCGGCGGCGTGATGTCGTTCGCCTCGAACGTCGCTTTGTTGTAGAACGCGACGAAGGCGTTGCCCTCCATGGAAAGGTTGTAGATGTGCTGCGTTTTGACGTCCGCACGGTATGCGTCCTCGCGCAGCGTCGTCTTCCAGACCTTATTGCCGTTGTACGCGTTGGGCGTGTTCAGGTAGGGCGTGAAGTCGACCAGCGCGCCCGTGCCGTAGTACTGCGAAACGGTGTTCGCCTGGATGATGTCGCCGTCCTGCTTGTCGGGGTTTTTCAGAAGCCCGTCGACGGCGGTATAGTAGCCCTGCGGGTTCTGCGAGGAGCGGACGACGACGTTGACGTCCACGCCCTGCGCCTTTTTCATCTTTTTGTAGGCATTGCCGACGTTTTTGAACGCCGTTTCGCTGTCCGAATCGATGGGCAGGAAGATGCTGATCGTGCCGCCCTTTTCAGACCCTCCGCCCTGGTCATCCGGGCCGTTGTCCGTGCCGCAGGCAACGCCGAGCAGCAGAAAGGCGCATACGAAAACGAAAATAAGAACTTTTTTCAGGATTTTCATAAATTCCTCCTTGATTGATTTGCGCGCGTCAGAGTTTGAGCCCGGACGCGAATTCGCC
>ERZ1643246.2873-NODE-2873-length-15594-cov-6.863762_pt1 | contig 15594 bp, 14 predicted proteins | sample MGYA00579265_ERZ1643246 | MGnify/ENA primary metagenome ERZ1643246 (study PRJEB29033, sample SAMEA4952261) | chicken gut metagenome | biome: Broiler Chicken; feature: Gastrointestinal Tract; material: Caecum | place: Ireland | collected 2018 | study: Broiler... | reverse complement strand
TGCCCTTGCGTCATTGTCTGTTTAATCGAAAAACTGTTGCCACCTTTACAAATCCGCCGCCCGGATCACCGGTGCCAGCCGCCTCATGAGCAGGCCGCTCAGGATTCCAATGACAATCCCGGCGATCAGACCGGACAAAATCAGAACCGGAAGGTAATAGACCAGCGCGCCGGTCTCCAGAATCAGAATCGCCACCAGAATCTGTCCCACGTTGTGAAAAACGCCGCCTGCCACGCTGACGCTGATGCAGGAAAACTGTTTTGTACTTTTTAAAGCCGTCATGACCAGAATGCTCAGTACCGCTCCTGCCGCACTGTATACAATGGAAAATCCTGTGCCGAACAAAATTCCTGCCAGCAGAATCCGAATGGCAGTGATGCCTGCCGCTGCACGGATTCCCACGGTATAAAGAAGCACCATGGTCACAATATTGGCGAGTCCCAGCTTAACCCCCGGCACTCCCAGGTTAATGGGCAGCAGCTGTTCCACATAACCCGCTACCAGAGCCAGAGCCAGGAACATCCCATAAAATGCCGTTCTTTTGCCTTTTTTCATGAAATCACCTTTTCACGCTGCATCTGCGTTGTTTCTCTATCTGCTCTCCCATCTTCCGGAGGCGCCGCACGGGAGTACCAGTCCGCTGGCGCTGACCGGCAGACCGATCTCTTCCGCTTCCACCACGCCGCCGTGCTTTTTGGCCACAGCACTGCCAAGCATATAGGACAGCACTGCCGGCTGCAGGCCGGTGGTATAGGAGTTGATCAGGAAAAAGAGCGGATCTTCCGACAGAAGTTTCTCACAAAGACGAACCAGAGGATATATTTTTTCTTCTATCTTCCACACTTCCCCCTTTGGCCCCCTGCCATAGGACGGTGGATCCATAATGATACCATCATAGTGATTGCCCCGGCGGATCTCCCGTTCCACGAACTTCACGCAGTCATCCACCAGCCAGCGGACCGGCGCCTCTGATAAACCGCTGGCCGCAGCATTTTCTTTCGCCCAGGTAACCATTCCTTTGGATGCATCCACGTGGGTGACCGCAGCGCCGGCTGCCGCCGCCGCCAGAGTCGCTCCGCCTGTATAGGCAAAGAGATTTAACACTTTCACCGGCCGTCCTGCCCGGCGGATTTTTTCCGAAAACCAGTCCCAGTTTACCGCCTGCTCCGGAAACAGTCCTGTATGTTTGAAACTAAACGGTTTCAGATGGAAGGTAAGATTTTTATAATGAAGATCCCACTGTTCCGGCAGATCAAAAAACTCCCACTGACCGCCGCCCTTTTTACTTCTGTGATAATGGGCGTTGAGATGACGCCAGCGTCTGTCTTTTTTCTCTGTATCCCAAATAACCTGCGGATCGGGACGCAGCAAGATATATTTTCCCCAGCGTTCCAGTTTTTCTCCTGCACTGCAATCAATGACTTCGTATTCTTTCCAATTATTTGCTATCCACATAATATTTCAATCCTTTTTCTGTTTTTTAGGCTAATCATATCACAGGATGATTGGAGTGACAAGAATCCCCTCCGGGAAGCATTGTAGATTTTTTCTCAAAATGACCGGTTTTTTCGTAAATCGGCCTGCCGAACAGTACAGTTTTTCGTAAAAACTTGTTATATCCCAGAGGCTTCGTGGTATTTTCCGTAAAGAAAAACTGCGCCACAGAAATCTTGTAACTCCTGCAGCGCAGCGCTATGAGAAAATGGACAATCCAAATCTTCTATATTATAGATAGTGTTCATATTGTTTTATAATTCCAATACCGATGGCATGCGGTCCGGTGTGAACGGCGATGGTGGCGCCAATCTGAATAAAGCTGACATCCTTTCCATTGACGGCGGACCGGACATCCTGACATACTTTGTCATAAAATTCCCTGCCTTCTTCCATGTCATATCCGTATCCGACAGCGAAACTGTAATCCTCCATGGATTCTCCGTTATCTTTAAAATATCCTTTCATCAGACTGATAGTCTTCAACACAGTCTTTTTCCGGCTCCGCCCAATCCCCGAAGCTTCAATATCTCCATTCACCAGGGTGATAAGAGGTTTTAATGACAGGGCGCTGGTGGCTAGTCCCGCCAGTTTGCCGATTCTTCCTCCGTGTTTTAGATAATCCACGCTTCCCACGGTGAAGAAAATACGGTTAGTCTTTTTCATCTCCTCCAGAATCCGGACACAGGTATCATATGGGACACCATCCATGCGCATCCGTCCCGCCTCAATAACCATCAGTCCCTGAGACACCGTTGCCGCCTCTGAATTGACCACCGTAATCTTCGCCTCCGGATGTTCTTCACAAACGATGTCTCTGGCGTTGCAGGCACTGTTGTAAGAACCGCTCAGCGAAGGAGTGAAACAAATACATATGACCGGCATATTCTCTTTGACATACGGCATAAACGCATCGATATAATTCTGCACCGACGGCAGCGACGTTTTGGGATACACATCAGGATTATCCACCATTCTCTTATAAACTTCCCGGATTCCAATTTCCTCTATTTCTTTATAATACGTTTCATCATCGAAAGAAATGTAAAACGGTATAACATGCAGCTGATATTTTTCGATCACATCTTTTCCCAGATCACAGCATCCGTCACTGATAATTTTATAATCCATAGTGTTCTCCTCTTTTACTCTACAATATATTTTATCCGCAAAATGATCCACTCATTCTGCTCTCCGGGCTGCGCCCGTATTCTTGTTTTGTATTCTATATAATGTAGTTTTTGTTTCTATATTTTAATATTATCAGTACCGTTTGTCAATATCACAGTACGACTTCACTCATAGATTAAAATTTGAGGGCTGGACGCCGGATCCAGTTTTTTCAGCACTTTTTTCATATACTTTTTGGGAATTGCCACACATCCCGCCGTTGCTCTGCCTCTGGAGCAATGAAGAAAAATCGCGCTGCCCTTTCCTGGTTTCCCTTTTTTATTATATCCAATGGAAACCGCATAATCATACACACCTTTATAATCAATCAAATGCTCTCCACCACAGTTGTGTCCGGTCTCATTTTTCCGGATCAGCCGATTATAATATCCGCTGCCGGAATCTCCGCACCAGTAATGCTGGCGGTTCACCTTCACATAAGGCATCTTTGTCCCGGGACTTCGCAGGATACCGAAGGCCTGATCCAGGGAATACAGCCCGGTGGGAGTTTTCTGATCTCCCTCTCTCTTCTTTCCGATTCCCCGGCGTCCCAGCCATGCTGTACAGGCAAATTTTTTCTTCCATATTCCCTGTTTATTTTTTATGTAAAACTGAAATCGTCCCCTGCTTCCTCCCTTATAGCGGACCACCGCCAGCTGCGAGACCTTTTCCGGCACCGAATATCCGTCCGGGACCTTCCATGCATGTGCCGATATCCTTCCCATAAATACTCCTGCTCCCACGCATAACATTCCCAGAAAAAGAATGGTTCTTCTTCTTTTCATGTTAAAATGATCTTTTCTTATTTTATTCAATTTGTCTTCCTCCATTCTTTTTTTCAATATTGATTTTTCTCCATTTTTAACAAATAAATTACGTTTTCATTACCTTACTTTTTCTCAGTATACCATATAAATTACAATTTGCTGAAAATTTACAACTTTTTTCATTGACAATTTTATGAATTGTTTTACAATGAAAGTGCAAGCAAAAACTAACCATTTAACAAGGAGTACTGCAAGATGAGAAAAACAAAAATTATTTGTACACTTGGCCCTGCCACAGACAAAGACGACGTTCTTGAGCAGTTGATCATCGAAGGGATGGATGTGGCAAGATTTAACTTTTCTCACAATTCCTGTGAAGAACAAAAAGAACGTATGGACAAGGTAAAGGCTCTGAGAGCCAAACATCATCGTCCTGTTGCTTGTCTTCTGGACACCAAGGGGCCTGAAATTCGTATCAAGACCTTCAAAAACGGCAGCATCCATCTGGAAAGAGGACAGGAATTCTGTCTGACCACCAGAGATGTGGAAGGAACCGAAGAGATCGTAAGCGTAACCTACGAAGACTTCATCAAAGACATTTCCGTAGGCTCCAGCATCCTGATCGATGACGGTCTTATTGAACTTAAAGTTTTATCCATTGATGGAGAGGACGCACACTGTCAGGTCATCAACGGCGGAACCATTTCCAACCGCAAGGGTGTGAACCTGCCAGGCGTGAAGATTTCCATGCCATACTTAAGCGACAAAGACAAAGCCGATATTCTGTTTGGTATCCAGGAAGATGTAGATTTTATCGCTGCTTCTTTCACACGAAATGCAGGGGATATCCGTCAGATCCGTAAACTCTTAAAAGAGAACGGCGGCGAAGACATCCGCATCATCGCAAAAGTTGAGAACGCAGAAGGTATCGAAAATATTGATGAGATCATCGAAGTTTCCGATGGCGTTATGGTAGCCCGCGGCGACATGGGTGTGGAGATTCCGGAAGAAGAAGTACCGATCCTCCAGAAGATGATCATTCACAAAGTCTGTGCCGCAGGTAAGATCGTTATCACTGCAACACAGATGCTGGATTCCATGATCAAGAATCCTCGTCCTACCAGAGCAGAGACCACAGACGTTGCCAATGCAATTTTTGATGGTACCAGCGCTATCATGCTTTCCGGTGAGACTGCAGCCGGCGCCTACCCTGTAGAGGCTTTAAAGACCATGACAAAGATTGCCATGCGCGCAGAGAAAGCTATCAACTATCAGAAACGTTTTAACGCTCTTACTTTAAGCGAGAATCCTGGCGTGACCGACGCTATCTGCCACGCTACCTGCAGCACCGCTTATGACCTGAATGCAACGGCTATTATCACAGTTACCAAATCCGGTTTCTCCGCAAGGATGATTTCCAGATATCGTCCGGCCTGTGATATCATTGGCTGTGCCATCGAAGAAAAAGTCTGTCGTCAGTTAAATCTTTCCTGGGGCGTTCGCCCAATCCTTCTGAAAGAAGAGTGGGAAGTATTCGTTCTCTTTGACCGTGCGATTTCCGCAGCAAAGAAGAAAGGTTATCTGAAAGACGGCGATGTCACTGTCATTACTTCCGGTGTGCCGATCGGACGTTCCGGAACCACCAACATGATGAAGGTTCAGGTTGTAGATTAAACCCCATCCATTCAATTATGTTTGCGCGTATGCCGCGCATACAAGCAATTTACACATAAGGAATCCCCGGTTGAACCGCCGGGGATTTTTCTTTTATCTTTGTGTGTGCCGCAGCAATCTGTCATGACCACCATAACATTTTCTCAAAGTCCTCTCAGATTGATTGAAACATTTACTTTTCATTACTTTCCGGAGTCAAGCCAAATTCTTCACAGAGAGCTTCGAATCTCTTCTGTTCTTTTTCCTTGACTGCCTTGGAAAGATCATTCATGCAATGGTGAATCACATCGGCGTCTTTTAATACTTCATCCATCGGCCCATCCACCACCAGCTTGTCATCATGATGATAAATGGCTGAACAGATCACCTCTGTCTCCTCCTGACTGGTCAGTCCCAGTTCTCCCAGAATTGTCCTGGCAAGCTCTGCCCCTTTATGGGCATGATCTTCATAGGAACCTGTTTTGTAGGCATGCATATCATGCAGCATAGCTGCCATAGAAGCCAGTTCCGGATCTTCGCCGCGTTTCTTTGCAATCATGGCAGCTGCCAGCGATACCCCATAAAGATGGGCGACTGCACTGATCATTTTCTCTTTATTCTCCATCTTAAGCAGTTCAGCATCCACATATGCTCTCAATTCTTTTAATCGACTCATCCCAATACTCCTTTCTTAAAATTTAACTCCATTTACTTTCCAGGATTTCTTTCGCCTCCCGTATCACCGCGCCATCCGTCCGGTAAATTTCAAACTCGCTGATACCCGGAAGTCCCATATTCACTTTAGGATTCCGCCATGTCATCGCACTGTCCAGTACCTTTTTTCCGGACATATGGAAATGTTTTGCCGGCATCTGAGAAAGAATCTGACGAATCACTTCCGGCGTCACACCGGCGCCGATAAGAATATCCATCCCTTCCGGCGCCTTTTCTATCAGTTGCTTCAGCATGTCTCTGCCTGCCAGGCAGCTGGCTTCCTGGCCCGATGTCAGGATTGTATCCACTCCCAGTCCGGCTGCCTGCTCCATCACTTCAAAAGGATCCCGGCACACATCAAAGGCCCGATGCAATGTAATATGACAGTTTCCAGCCGCTGCAATCATCTCCTTCATCTGCGGCACATGCAGACTGCCATCAGAATGCAGGCTGCCAATTACGATTCCATGGGCTCCTTCTCTGGCAAATGTTTCGATTTCCCGGCACATAATAGCCAGTTCATGGTCCGTATAATGAAAATCTCCAAACCGCGGACGGATCAGTACATTGATATCAATGTCCGACTCTGCCCGGATCTCCCGGAACAGCTCCAGACTCGGTGTCGTTCCCCCAATGACCAGATTGGCGCACAGTTCCAGCCTTGTCGCCCCATTTTCTGCCGCCTCCAGAGCCGACTCCGTGCAGTCCGCACAGACCTCCAGGGTATAAGGAGCTTCCTGAGAATCTCTTTTTGCATTTGTTTCCATAAATAACAGAATCCTTTCTTTACGTTTTATCTTCCGCACACTGGCAGATTGATAAAATCATTTTAATACATTTTTCTGTTCAGAACAACAAAAAGGTGAAGGAACTGAATCATATTATTAAAATTATTTTTATATTTTTTATATTGTTTTTTCCCGGAAGAGTGCTATAATAAAAGCATCTTAAATTACTATTTTCCCGCAGTCCGGAGAGAGCTGCTTAACAATAAAAGGCCTTATCATTTTGTTTCCTTCTGTCTGTAAAGAAACCCGCTCAGCAATAAGGAAGCGTATACTTTTGTTTCTTGCTGCCTGGAGAGACCCGTTTGACAGTAAGGAGGCGTATAATGGCTGCAAGAGGCTCACCTTATGATGATGTTTTTCGGACAATACTCAATGACTGCCGGTCTCTGATCCACCCTCTTCTCAATGAAATCTTCGTAGAAAGGTATTCCGGTCAGGAAGCCATCCACTTTGGCTCCAACGAGCATTTCCTGGAACGGCAGAACGGTGAAAGTGACAGACGGATCACCGACAGCAGTTTCACGGTATCCGGCATTCATCTCATCCGATACCACCTGGAATGTCAAAGCACCAGCGATTCCACCATGGACCGGCGCTTTTTTGAATACGATTCACAGATTGCCCTGGAAGACAGCGAGAAAGTAGAGGATATCCTCACTCTTTCCTTTCCAAAATCAGCAGTTCTCTTTTTAAGAAAGACTGCCTCGGCACCACGGCAGCTGCAGATCCGGTTAAAGATTGTTCATCCCGAAAAAACTGTCACTTGGGAGATACCGATTATCTACATCATTGACTATACTTTAGAAGAACTTTTTGACAAAAATCTTCTGCTCCTTCTTCCTTTCCATCTCTTCTGCTATAAACATACATTTCCGGAAATGGAGCGGGACGCCAAAAAACGAGAACATCTAAAAAACATCTGTGCCGACATACGTTTTCGTCTGGAACGGATGGCTTGGAGAGGCACAATAACCGAATACATCTGCCAGACCATTCTTGATCTGAGCAGAAAAGTAGCTGAGAATTTATGCGCAAACTATGATACTCTGAAAAAGGAGGTGCTGGATATCATGGGCGGTAAAATATTAGAATATGAGGCAAAGACGATTCTCAACGAAGGGAAACAGCAGGGCTGGGTTCTTGGCAGAGAGTCCGGAAGGACTGAAACCTATCTGGAACTGGTCAGAGACGGACTATTGAATATTACTGATGCAGCAAAACGGATTCCTATGGATGAAAATAAACTGCAGGAACTGTTAAATGAAACGGACCGATAAATAAATAACTTTTTGTTTCTTGCTGCCTGGAGAGACCCGTTTGACAGTAAGGAGGCGTATAATGGCTGCAAGAGGCTCACCTTATGATGATGTTTTTCGGACAATACTCAATGACTGCCGGTCTCTGATCCACCCTCTTCTCAATGAAATCTTCGTAGAAAGGTATTCCGGTCAGGAAGCCATCCACTTTGGCTCCAACGAGCATTTCCTGGAACGGCAGAACGGTGAAAGTGACAGACGGATCACCGACAGCAGTTTCACGGTATCCGGCATTCATCTCATCCGATACCACCTGGAATGTCAAAGCACCAGCGATTCCACCATGGACCGGCGCTTTTTTGAATACGATTCACAGATTGCCCTGGAAGACAGCGAGAAAGTAGAGGATATCCTCACTCTTTCCTTTCCAAAATCAGCAGTTCTCTTTTTAAGAAAGACTGCCTCGGCACCACGGCAGCTGCAGATCCGGTTAAAGATTGTTCATCCCGAAAAAACTGTCACTTGGGAGATACCGATTATCTACATCATTGACTATACTTTAGAAGAACTTTTTGACAAAAATCTTCTGCTCCTTCTTCCTTTCCATCTCTTCTGCTATAAACATACATTTCCGGAAATGGAGCGGGACGCCAAAAAACGAGAACATCTAAAAAACATCTGTGCCGACATACGTTTTCGGCTGGAACAAATGGCACGGAAAGGCACGATTACCGAATACATCTACCGAACCATTCTTGACCTGGGCAGAAAAGTGGCTGAAAACTTATGCGCCAACTATGGCACTGTAAAAAAGGAGGTTTTAGACATTATGGGCGGTAAAATATTGGAATATGAGGCGAAGACGATTCTTAACGAAGGCAAACAGCAGGGATGGATTCTGGGCAGAAAGTCCGGACTGGCAGAAGGGCATAATTCGGGACTGGCGGAAGGACATCGTTCTGGACTGGCAGAAGGACGTATCGAAGGAAGGACTGAAACCTATCTGGAATTGATTAGAGATGGGATATTAAATATAGCCGATGCAGCAAAGCGGATTCCTATGGAAGAAGGAGAACTCAGGAAACTGCTGAATAAATAATCAAAATACGCCCTTTTATCCAATGGTTAAATCATAGCAACAAAACTCCCGGGAGCAATGTTAATGCACTGTTTCTCAGAATAACCAGAAATAATATTATTTTCCTGTCATTCTGTCTGACATACGGCATAACCGCTTCCGGGAGCTTTTGTGATGTGAAATTATTGAAGGGTTATCTGTTTTAATGTTCTGATACCGGGATTCCTTCCGGTTCTTTTTCTTCCTGCGCCGAATGGGCAGCCACTGCTTTTTCCGTCTTCGGCTTCCGGTAAATCAGCTCTACGGCCACAAAGGCTGTGATCGGAACAGCGAGGACAATACCTAAGCTGCCGGCAAGACTCTGCATGATCTCGATGCCAATGTTATTGGAATTAATAAGCTGGTTATAACTTAAATCATAAGCATAATTAGTCACCAACGTAGAAAGAGCAGTTCCCACATAAGCAAGAATCAAGGTATCTACCATGGTGCCCATCATATCTCTTCCCACATGGATACCTGACATAAAAAGCTTTCTCTTTCCCAGATGCGGATCAGTGTTGTGAATTTCCTGTACAGTGGAAGCAACAGAGACACCCACGTCTGTGACCGCACCCAGGGCAGAAATAATAATACCTGCAAATAAGAGTTCTCCTACTTTAATTGAAGTAATCTGTTGAACATAGATAAGGTTTTCAACATCAGATACATTATAGCCGCCTATACCTGCAAAATGTCCAAAGACCATGGCGGCCACTGCCGAAGCAACTACACCAATGACCGTACCAATAGTTGCAGCCACTGTCTTGGTTGACAGCCCTCCAATCATTGCCATAGAGAATATTGTAGCAATGGTACATATGATGACCGACATGAGAATCGGAGAATATCCCCTGTACATTAATGGGAATAAAATAAACAGAATTGTTACTCCGGTAAAGGCAAGACTAAGAATCGACTTGAATCCTTTCCATCCGCCCACAAGACAGACACATAAAACAAAAAATGCCACGAATCCATAAATTGCCGCTGTTCTGTCCTGACTGTAAACCGTGACCAGTGTGGTATCTCCCGAAACACTGACAATAGCGACCACTTTCATGCCAACTTTACAAGTAGCGCCAAACAGCATACCGTCCGGACTGGTTGCTTCTACTTCCTGCCCTTTCAGTTCCCCACTGTTTATTTTCAGCATCACCGTTTGATCGCCGACTCGGGAGCCATCTTCACTGAGATTATCATCTATAATTTCTGTTACTACTGCCTTTTCAAAGGTACGCCCATCAGTCGAAACCATTTCTTTCTTATCTATATTATTACACGCGATCAATACGACAACATAAATGACTGCCAGCACAAGAGCCGCCGTGATTTTTTTCCAATTCATTTTTATTTTACTCATTCTTCTACTCCAATTCTATCCGGCAAAATGTTTTAATCTGGCAAAACATTTTTACGCCGATAAATATATTTCTTATATTAATATTAAAGTATTAATATTAAATCTTATATTTTTGTCTGTTCTACCTATCTCTTTTATAAAAGATAACCGGGATATCCCTCTCTGGACATCCCGGCCACCTTTTTATTACAGGAAATTTCTCCTAGCGAACGGTGAGTTTTTTCACTTTACTGAAGTTACCATAGACTTTCTGTCCATTTGCATTCTGGAAAGCACGTACCTTTACGTAAACTTTCTTGCCTGTTTTCATCTTCTTGAGTACTTTAGAAGATTTGGATGCTTTGTTGACGTTGACAGTTTTCACTGCTTTCTTAAAGCCTTTCTTGTAAGTGTACTGAATCTGGTATCCATCGGCACCTTTTACAGTATTCCATTTTACAGAAACTTTATTTCCAGCTTTCTTTGTCACCTTAACGCCTTTCACTTTCTTAAGTGAAGAAGCGGCTGTAGATGTCTGAGCAGTCTGTGAATCCTTATCTTCTCCCTTATTTACAGTGATGTTATAATTGTTATTGGTGATATTTGTAATATTATTCTGTTTATCGTCTGTTGAAGGAGTTTCCTCCTGCGCATCCGTTTTCTTAATGGTATAGGTCGTTGAGTTTGCTAACTGATTTCCATTATTAATCTTTTCACCTGCATCATATGTTGTCACAGAAAATGTATCATCTGTAACTGTAACAACAGAATATGTAGGAGTATGAGACTGACTTCTCTCAGCAATGTAATTCTGCTGTGTAGAAACCAAATCATAATATTTAGAACCAGATGCTGAGTTTGCCTCATAATATACGGTTCCTTCTGGATTAACGACAGTTCCGCCTACCACATCACTCTTTAATTCATAGCAGTTCGCATTTTCTCTCTGGAATGTTCTATCATTATAATTAGGTTTCTGTACTCCTTCGATAGAACTATCTCCATATTTTACATGGTTTTCCCCATCCCCAGATAACTGATATGTTCTGGAATAGGAATGATCATGTCCCTGAAGAACTACATCGATATCATATTTATCCATAAGAGGAGTTAACTGTGTACGGAGCACCATACCATCGGAATCAGAATGGCTTGTAGCTGAACCATAGATATCATGATGGAAAGTTACCACACGCCATTTTGCATCCGGATTTTCTTTAATCGCTTTCTTCATTACATTTTCATGGGTAGCACAGTTATAGTTGTTCGTATCAAGAACAATGAACAGCACGTTACCATAAGTATAATAATAATCTGTACCTGCTGCTGATTCTCCGCTGTTATATTCGGAGCTTGCTTCGTCCTGATTATTCGGGTTATTGAAATGTGCTGAATAGTTAGTGAAACCATGATCGTGATTTCCAATGGTCGTTGCTACTGGCAGAGAACGAAGGGCAGTTGCTCCCAAATATCCTGAATACTGTTCTTCATTCATGTTCCAATTACGTACAGTTGAAGCATCTGATTCATTAATCTGATCACCGGCAGAAATCATAAAGCTCAGGTCAAAATTTTCCGTTGCTTGATTTAAAACCTTCTCCCAATTTGTAGCATCCTCTTGATTTGCAACATGACAAGCACCATCATTAGTAGAATCAGATGTGCTTGCACCAATCTGCGGATCACCTACATAGAGGAAAGAAAAATCAGAAAAAGATCTTGTCTGGTATTTCTCCGGTTCCTGCCACTTTCCATTTTTCTTTACCTGATAATAATAAGTGGTATTTTCTTTCAGGCCGGTCACAGTCACTTTATTAGAATAGTAGCCATCATTTATTTTCGTATTTTCCACAGTAGTACTAGCGTTTTCACTGCTACCTTGTACCAGATCATCATCTGTTAAATTCTGACTTGTTCCAAACCGAACCTGAGCGTCATCCTCTTTCTGACTATACCAGGCAAAATTTAATTCTGTTTCATCGACTCCTGGTGTCAAGGAAACAAAAGTTTTGTCACTTTTGATCTGTTCCCAATTCCATGTGCTCGCAACATCCGCTGCCTTCACATTCGCTGGCATTACCGCTGCTCCAAGGCCAAGACATAAAGATAATGTCGCGATCCCTGCAAACGCTCTAAATTGATTCTTTCTCATAACTGAAATTACCTTTCGCCCTTTCTGTTTTATTTTTGTAGATTTTCTTCACATGCATGTTATCTTTATTTTAGAAATGCAGAGTAAAGGATTCTACCGTGATTTCGTAAAAAAAAAGTAAAAATTAACAGAAAAAGCGAAAGGTAATGATGTTTTTTCTTTATTAAATTTTGTTTTTTATGTTTATCTCATATTTTACATAAAAATTGGTGCTTTGAATTAAAATTCAAAACACCAATTTTTAAACTCTGAAAATTAATTAAATATTCTGCTTTTTAATATGTTTTCTTTAAATATTTAGCCAATTTCTTGCAGGCTGCCTTGTCCAGGTCAGCGTAGTCGAAGACAATAATACCGTTTGCGTTCTTTTTGTTGACGTATTTGGCCATTTTCCGCAGAAGGGTCTTGCCTTTCAACTCTTTTTTCTCGGCTTTTGTGGTGCCGTTGGACGGCTGAGCCATTTTGTAGGCCGGGATTCCGATGTAGAGCTTCACTTTGCTCTGGTCCACCATGGAAGACCAGCGGTCGACCATTTTATCAAACTTCGCAGTCTTGTGAGAGAAGCCCCAGTAGATCTGCGGAGCGATGTAATCGACAAATTTTGTAGAATTTGTCCATTTTTTAATGTTGACGTAATAGGAATATTTGCTGTTCAGGCTGTCGATGTTGCCGGCAGGGCTGACACCGAATACCACATCTGAATCAATGGCGTCAATGGCGCTCTTGATGCCTTTCACCAGTTTGTTGACCTGTTTACGTCTGTATTTTTTGATGGACATACCGTTCTTCTTCTCAGCGGAGGCATTGTATTCCTGGGCATCAAAGGTTTTATTGTAATTGCTGGATGAAAAGCTCGGATAAAAGTAGTCATCCATATGTATGCCATCCACATCATAGTTACGCACAATTTCTTCCACGCCGTCGATGATCAGCTGACGGACCTCCGGTTTGGACGGATTGTAATACAGTTGTCCGTTGTAGGACAATACATTTCTCCGTTCGGAAGCGTTGCCGGATTCATGCCACTTTCTTGCCGGATTGTCCTTGGAAAGCTGGGAGTAGCTTGTGTTAAAAGATACCCGGTACGGATTGATCCATGCTTCAATGGCAAGTCCCTGTCTGTGGGCTTCTTCCACCATGATGGAAAGCGGATCGTAAGAAACATCCCTGCCCTGTTTGCCGGAAATGTATGCGGAAGTCGGGAAAATATCGGAATCATAGATGGCATCGCCGGTCGGGCGTACCTGAACGATGATTCTGTTCATTCCCCGGGTCTTGCATTTACTCACCACTTTACGGAAAAAGCTTGTGAAAGCGGAGGCATTGTTGCTGCCCGCAGATTTTAAATAACTTTCATAATCATAATAAGAAAACCATACCGCCCTGTAATCATCTGCTGAGGCTGCGGCTTCCGTTTTCACCGGAGCCAGCATGCCGCAGACCATGAGAAGAGCCAGCAGTACAGCTGTAACACGTTTTTTCATTGTCTTCCTCCTCGTCGTATTTTTCTCCATATTTTTTGTCGCCAGGCTTCTTCGTGCGCGTTACTGTAAAGCAAAACGCAGCAGTCCCAGAATCAACAAATGTACCGGATAAAACAGATAGAAAAACCACTGCAGGAATTTTTTCCCTTTTTTCATCCGTTTTCCATTATACCAATACAGAATGCAGTAAGCCGAAAGAGCCACTCCCGCTGTCGCTCCCAGCGCATAAAAAAGAAGTCCGACCGGTGTGAAACGGCCAATGCCCGAGAGCAGAGTGAAGACACCGAAGATTCCCACCGCCCAGAGATAGGCGGAACGTTTTTTCTCTTCTGAGCCTTCCGCCCAGACAAAGAGCCATGTAAACACCGCGGCAAACACTGCCCAGTCACAGAAAATAGTGCAGAAGGTCAGAAAGAGGGCGATGCATTTTCCCAGCATCGGGTTAGGAATCTGCTTCAAAGCGCAGATGATCAGAAAACAGAAAAACAACGTGAACATCATGTTCAGGTTAGAATTCTGCAGCTTTCCGCCTTCCGCAAAGGCAAGACTGAATGGAATCTGGGAAAGCAGCGCGAACACAAACAGACGGAGCGCATATTGCTTTCTGGAATGTGTATAATGCCAGCCTTCCACCAGAAAATAGCACATGGTGATGGCCGTAAAATACCCGATATCCAGAAACAGCTCATAGAAAAAGGTTCCCGGCTCCATAAACACCGTTGCCACATGGTTGAGCAGCATAGTCCCCATAGCAATGAGCTTGATCTCATCCCGGTTCAGTCCCCGGCTCATAGATACCTGCCCCCCTTATTCCTCGTCGTCGTCATCTTCCTCCGGAAAAAGTACAGCTTCCATTACTTCCGGATCACTGAGGTAATCAGCAATATTATTGATCACATTATCCAGATAACCATTTTCTGCCATCTCATCCATGAGACTTTCAAATACATCTTCGAAGGTTTCATCCAGTGCGGACTCCGGGTTCATGACCGCTACCACTGTGTGGAAGAACTTCGTAAACTCTGTCTGAATGACGCCGTCAAAAATAGATACCAGTTCCTGCTCTTCTTCCTCATCTTCCACCGGGATATGAAGGAACAGAGCTGCCGGAACACCCTCTCTTTTCCGGAACATTTCCGTGTTGCTGAAGAAATCACGAAGGACTTCCGGGCTGAGCATCGGAGCCATGAGAGACTCTTCTGCTTCCACATCCACCGGATAATAGAAGAAATCCTGAGCTGTCATCATCTCCATAAAATACGGGCTGGTGACAAACAGTCCTGTGACCAGATCTTCGTGCGGCACTTCCAGTTCCACAGACATTTCTTCTTCCTGCTGATTCTTCTTTGGCATGCTGTCATTGGAATATACTTTAAATTTATCCTTGTTGTTTTTCATTTTATCCTCCTTAAACTCCTTTTTTCTGAAAAATAACCGAATACAGCCCCATTATACCGGATTCACAGGAAATATGCCATAGCGAATTTAACTGCAAGCCTGTTTTGATATCGTTTATCTTACACTGCAATTATTTCAGCAATATGATATCCTCACAAACTGTCTATTTCCCGTATTGTATCCGATGAAAGCACTGCAGCATAAGAAAGAATCCTGCAAAGCAGGATTCTCCGCCTGCGGCGGGTCGCGAAAGCGGCAT
>ERZ1643246.2871-NODE-2871-length-15610-cov-4.432015_pt1 | contig 15610 bp, 15 predicted proteins | sample MGYA00579265_ERZ1643246 | MGnify/ENA primary metagenome ERZ1643246 (study PRJEB29033, sample SAMEA4952261) | chicken gut metagenome | biome: Broiler Chicken; feature: Gastrointestinal Tract; material: Caecum | place: Ireland | collected 2018 | study: Broiler... | reverse complement strand
GCGCCGCCCATTCCGGCAGCGGTCTCAACTCTTTTGGATACTCCCAGGAACGGACAAAGCCCGAGGAACTGGCTGAGCACAACGTTATTTACGATCGCGGAAGACACCAAAATCAATAATAATTCACTCATATGTATTTACCCTCCTACGATTCCTTCTTGTCTTCATTTCCGGCATCCGGCTGGGATTTTCCGGTACAGCCGCTCATGCTGCATCCCGCGCAGTCGCCGGCAAAGCATCCGCTGGGCTCAGGCAACGGTTTCCCGGCCTTGGCTCTCTTCTCGCGCACCTTGTTCATGATCGCCATCAGCCCGGAGAGCACGAAGAAGGCTCCGGGCGCCATGACAAAGATCGTGATGGGCGTGTAGCCGATCTTTCCGGTAGCAGCATCCGCCAGCGGAAGAAGCTGATATCCGAAGATCTGGCCCGCTCCGAGAATCTCTCTCACGGAACCGATGATCGTAAGGCTGCAGGTAAATCCCAGCCCCATTCCGATACCGTCAAACAGGGAGGGGATCACGGGATTCTTGGAGGCGTAGCTCTCCGCGCGTCCCAGAATAATACAGTTTACCACGATCAGAGGGATATAGATTCCCAGAGAATCGTAGAGGGCGGGCACATAGCCCTGAACAAGGAACTGCACAATCGTCACAAAGGATGCCACGACGACGATGAAAGCCGGCATACGCACCCGGTCCGGAATAATATTCCGCAGCATGGAAATCAGCATGTTGGACATGGCCAGCACCACCGTAGTGGACAGTCCCATACCCAGACCGTTCATTGCCGACGTGGTAACCGCCAGCGTCGGGCACATACCCAGCATCAGAATGAATGTGGGATTTTCTTTTATAATACCGTTCTGCAGACGCTCTACAATCTTATTCATCTGCCGCACCTCCTTCTATGCTGGAGAAGTAAGCGATTCCAGCATTTACTCCGTTCGTCACAGCATTCGATGTGATCGTCGCGCCGCTGATGGCCTCGATCTCCGTCTCGGAAGCCGCCGTCTGCTTCGTCACCGTAAGAGCCTCGGCCGGGATATCCTGGAACTGGCTCATAAACGCGTCCTCATTTGCTTTCATTCCAAGACCCGCCGTCTCTGAAATCGATGTGATGGAGTAGCCGTTGAGCACACCGTCCGTCGTCACGCCCATGGAAAAGGCAATATCTCCGCCGTATCCCTCATGGGAAACCACGTTGAACACATAGCCCAGCAGATTGCCGTCCTGATCCAGGGCCGTCATGGTATCGGTAATCTCCGCCCCGCTGTATCCCGCCGAAGCAGCGATCTCATTTGCCGCGTCAGCGTCAAAATCCGCGTACTCCTCAAAGGACGCCGCGTCCGGGAATACCGTGCGGTACGCCTCCTGGGTGGCCTCCTCGGAAGCCTGGGCGATCGGCTCCTTTGTGATCTCATAAACCGCTCCGAGAGCAAGCCCGGAGACAAGGGTAATCGCTGTCAGAACCAGCGCGTCTTTTACCAGTTTGTTCATGATTTGTCTCCCCCTTTCTCCCGTACAATGCCGAAGGCCTTCGGAATCGTGACTCTCTCAATCAGAGGAACGAGAATATTGCTGAAGATAATCGCGTAGGACACGCCCTCGGCGGAAGCTCCAAAGATTCGGAAAATTCCCGTCAGCACGCCTAACACAATACCGTAAATAATCTTTCCCGTCGGCGTGATGGGGCTGGTCACATAGTCCGTCGCCATGAAGAAGGCTCCGAGGATCAGGCCGCCGCCGCAGATCTGCGCCACCAGATAGGTGCCGTCCAGACCATGGCCGCCGAACAAAAGCACAAAGATCGCAAAGGTCACAATGTAGGTACCGGGGATTCTCAGATCGATCACACCGGTCAGAATCAAAAAGATCGCGCCGATCAAAAGGGCGATGACGGAAGTCTCGCCGATGGTGCCTGCCTCTGTTCCCAGAAGCATGCTCATCACATCCACGCTCTCCCCGTTTTTCAGAAGGGCCAGAGGCGTCGCTCCGGTTACCCCGTCATAGGTAAAGCTCGTCATGCTGCTGGTAAAGGAAATCAGAAGGAAACATCTGGCTCCCAGGGCCGGGTTCATGAAGTTCTGTCCCAGTCCGCCAAAGAGCATCTTTACCACAACGATGGCGAACACACCGCCCAGCACCGCCTGCCACCAGGGCAGCGTGTGGGGAAGGTTTAACGCCAGCAGAAGGCCGGTAACCACCGCGCTCAGATCGCCTACGGTGCTCTTTTTATGTACAATCTTTTCAAAAATCCACTCCGACGCCACACAGCTTGCAATCGTGACGAGAATCAGAATCAGCGCCCTGTATCCGAAATTGAAAATTCCGAAAAGCGATGCAGGCAAAAGAGAGATGATCACATAAAGCATGATTCTCTGGGTGTTTTCTTTTTCTCTTACGTGCGGCGAGGATGTAACATTTAACAAATCACTCACAATATTCACCTCTTCCTACTTTTTCTTTCTCTTGTCTGCCAGGACATCTTTCTTCATCGTCTTGACAGCCTGAGCCAGAGGTCTTCTGGCCGGGCAGACATAGCTGCAGCTTCCGCATTCCACACACTCCAGACCATACCATTTCTCAAACATGTCCTTCTGTCCATGAGCGGAGAAATCCGCGAGTCTGGAGGGCACCAACTGTTCCGGGCACGCCTCCACACATCTTCCGCAGTTGATGCAGGCAGTGGTCTCATATTTGGACGCCTCATCCTCGGTCATACACAACAGCGCTGACGTGGTCTTCGTAGTGGGAACATCCAGATCAAACAGGGCGAATCCCATCATCGGGCCGCCGGAAATCATTTTCTTTGCCGGTTTGATCAGCCCCCCTGCGGCTTCCAGGAGTTCCTGATAGCTGGTACCGATACTGATATAGAAGTTTCGCGGTTCGCAGACAGCGTCGCCGGTAACGGTAAAGATCCGGTTGGTCAGAGGCTGTCCCAGTTTTACCGCATGGTAAATCGCCACAATCGTCTCCACATTGTCCACGATACATCCCACATCCGCCGGGAGCATCTTGGAGTTAATGCTGCGGCCGGTAACCGCGTAGATCAGCTGCCGCTCTCCTCCCTGGGGATATTTCGTCATCAGCGGGACCACCGTCATCCGATCCTCCCCCGCCGTCAGCTCTCTGAGCTTCTGAATGCAGTCCGGCTTGTTGTCCTCGACGCCGAACACGCCCTTCGCATGGGGAAACAGCTGCAGAATAATCCGCATGCCTTCCACCAGCTTCTCAGGCTGCTCTACCATCCTGCGGTAGTCCGATGTCAGATAAGGCTCGCACTCGGCGCAGTTGGCGATGATGTACTCGATCTTCTCCGGTTCCTTCGGAGAGAGCTTCACATGTGTCGGGAATCCGGCTCCGCCCATTCCCACAATGCCTGCCTCCCTGATCTTGTCGATGATCTCCTCTTTGGACAGGCTGGAGACATCCTCGATCTCCTCATACTCCATCTCTGTGTAATTGCCGTCGTTCTCGATGATAATGGAATCCACCATATCTCCGACAGCCGTTCTTCTAGGCTCTATCGCCTTGACCGTACCGGAGACAGAACTGTAGACCGGTGCGGAGACAAACCCGCCCGCCTCTGCAATCTTCTGTCCTTTCTTCACGGTGTCGCCTACAGCCACAATCGGAACCGCAGGCGCTCCGATGTGCTGTGACACCGGAAAAACCAGATCCCCCGTCGGCAGATACTCCTTGATCGGCTTTGCCTTGGATAAGTCCTTGCCGTCCTTCGGATGAACGCCGCCCTTAAATGTCTTCAGGCCCATGAACAGTACCCTCTCTTTCTTTCCTTTCTTTTTCTGTGCTCGAAAACACATTTTAAATATTATAACACTTTTCTTAATAAAAAAAATCAATAAATTTCATTATTTTAAAAAAAATATACCAAAAGAGAGATTGTAACTTTTTCCGCCCTTCTGTAAAATAGAAGAAAAAAAGGACGGCAACATCATGCAGACATGGACCACAGACATCACAGACAAAAAGGAAACCTTTTCCGCTGAAGTTCTTGCGCTTCTATTCCACGAAAACGCCCTTTTTGTGGATATCGAGACCACCGGTCTCTCCCCGAAATATCATTTCTGCTATCTGATCGGCTGCTGCGGCAGGCAGAATGATCGTCTGGTCCTGACCCAGTTTTTCTGTGACTGCCCGGAAGACGAAGCCGATGTGCTGAAAACTTTCGAAGCCTTTACGCAAGGCTACGACCGGATGATCACATTCAACGGCATGCATTTCGATCTCCCCTTTCTCGAGAAGCGCTGCCGTCATCATCATCTCTTTGCATCCTTTGCCAATCTGGAGCACACGGACATCTATCGGGAATGTCAGCGCCTGAAAAAGCCGCTGGCACTGATCTCCTGCCGTCAGAAGGCCATCGAGGAGTTTCTTGGCATCCACCGGGAGGATTCCTTCGACGGAGGCAGCCTCATCCCCGTCTATGAGGAATATGTCAAAAAACAGGATCCCCGGCGCCTCGATCTCCTGAAGCTGCACAATTTTGAAGATGTTCTGGGCATGGTGCGTCTGATTCCGATTCTCTCCTACCGCAAGATACCGGATCAGATCCGCGTTACCGATCTTGAGGACTGCGGCAGCGAACTGCTGATCCGGGGCCGGCTCAGCGTGCTGCTTCCCGCTCCGATCCGTCTGCGGCTGGAGGGCATCTACTGCATTCTCGAGAGGGAGACATTCCGGTTCTCCATCCCCCTGACCCCCGGCCCTCTCCGATACTACCTGAAGGATTACCGCAAATATGACTACCTGCCGCAGGAAGAGCGCGTCGTCCCCAAGACACTCGCAAAGTATGTGGATTCCTCCCGGAAAACGCCGGCAACGCCCCAGACCTGCTTTCTCTCCCGGGATGGACGCTTCTTCCCTCTCCTCGGAGAATTTCAGACGGAGGAAAGCGCCTATCTGTTCCGAAAGTCCTATGAAGACCGCCGGCAGTATCTCCTTCTGGACGACACCGCCAAAAGCACTTCCTTTCTGGAGCAATATATCAGGACCTTTCTTCTGCACTTTTTCCCACAGGAGCCGTCAGATCCATCCTGACGGGATATCACATCCGGTTTTACCGCGGACATGCGACAAAACCATGCAACAAAAAGGAGACAGGGAACCTCTTTTCGGAAGTTTTCCTGTCTCCTTCGTTATGCTTTGCTCTGACTGCTCTTACTCTTCCTCGTCAGCCTCCGCCATCTCCTTGCCGACTGCCTCGATATCTACGTCAGCAAAATCCTCATCGCTCTCCTCTGCCTTCTTCTCGGACTTCTCCGGAGCGAGCAGGGCTTTCATGCTCAGGCTGATCTTCTTCTCTTCCTCACGGAACTCTACAACCATGGCCTCGATCTCCTGTCCGATCTGCAGCACGTCGGAGGGCTTGTCCACATGCTCTCGCGCGATCTGAGATACATGAAGCAGCGCATCCACGCCGGGCTCCAACTCAACAAAAGCGCCAAAGTCTGTCATGCGGGCCACACGTCCGGTTACCACATTGCCGACTGCGAACTTCTCCGCCGCATCATTCCAGGGATTCTCATCCGGGAACTTCATGCTCAGCGCGATCTTCTTGTCATGAATATCCTTGATGAATACTCTGACCACATCTCCGGGTTTGAAAACCTTCTTCGGGTTCTCCACGCGTCCCCAGGAGATCTCGGAAATATGTAACAGACCGTCTGCGCCGCCCAGGTCGATGAACGCGCCGAAATCCGTCACGTTCTTTACCGTGCCTTCCATTACGTCGCCGATCTGAATTCTCGCGAAAAGCTCCTCCTGCATCTTTGCCTTCTGGGCAATCAGCAGCTGCTTTCTGTCGCCGATAATTCTTCTTCTTCTCGGATTAAACTCGGTAATCACGAAGCTGATCTCCTGTCCGTTGTACTTGGAGAGATCTCTCTCATAGGTATCGGACACCAGGCTGGCCGGAATGAAAATCCGTGCCTCATCCATCACAACGCTCAATCCTCCGTTGACTACCTGGGCAACCTTTGCGGTCAGCACTTCCTGATTCTCAAAAGCCTCGCGAAGTCTCTGGTTTCCTCTCTCAGCCAGCATTCTCTTGTAGGAGAGAAGCACCTGTCCCTCGCCGTCGTTTACCTTGATAACCATGGCCTGCATGGTGTCGCCGGGCTGAACCATGGTGGTCAGATCCGCGTTGGAGTCGTTGGTGTACTCGCTGCGGGTAATAATGCCATCAGATTTATAACCGATATTTAACGCAATCTCATCAGGTTTCACATTGATTACGGTACCTTCGACTACCTCTCCATTTCGTATTGTTTTAAAAGAATCTTCCAGCATTTGTTCAAAGCTCATTTCTGACATTTCTTTTGAACCTCCTCAATTATTTTATTTGGGGTGGATGCCCCTGCGGTAATACCTACATTACTAATGGATTGAAGTACCGACAAATCTAAATCGTCTTTTGTCTGTATATAGTAAGTATCTGCACATTCTTTTTTACATATTTCGAACAGCTTCTGCGTATTGGAAGAATGTCTGCCTCCGATGACAATCATCGCCTCCACCTGGGACGCAATCTCTGCCGCTTCCTTCTGGCGAACCTCTGTCGCATTGCAGATCGTATTCAAAACAAGTATATCATACCCTTTTTTCTCTATAATTTCAACCAATTCTTGAAATTTATTGTAGTTAAATGTCGTTTGGGACACCACACACACCGATGTTCCCTCCTCAACCGCAAAAGCCCGGGCATCTTCCTCGGAAGATATGACGGAAAACCGGTCCCCCTCGATCCATCCGATGATCCCCTGCACCTCCGGATGCTGCTCGTTGCCCACAACGAGGATATAGTATCCCTTTCTGGAGTACTCCTCCACAATCCGGTGGATCTTCAGCACAAAGGGACAGGTGGCATCCACCAGGGAAAATCCCGCGCGTTCCAGCCTCTCCTGCACATCCCTTCCGACGCCGTGGGAGCGGATAATGACTGTTCCGGCCGGATATTTCGCGATGTCATCATCCTCCCGCATGACATGCACGCCTCGGAGTTCCAGTTCCCGGACCACCTCCTCGTTGTGGATGATGGGACCGTAAGTGTAAATAGGCCCCTCCGTCTTTCCGATCTGATCGTACACCAGATCTACCGCTCTCTTCACGCCGAAACAGAAGCCGGCGCTCTTGGCAAGTTTTACGTTCATCTCTCCTCCTCGCACAGCGCTACGATCCGCTCAACCACCTGATCGATGGTCATGTCGGACGAATCCACTAAAATCGCATCCTCCGCCTGCCGGAGCGGAGAAATTTTCCGGTGCATATCCCGCTCATCCCGCTCTCTGATATCCTGTTCGATCTCCTCCAGACGGCAGGCCTCGCCCTTCTTCTCCAGTTCCTGATACCGGCGTTTCGCCCGAACCTCCGCACTGGCCGTCAGGTAAACCTTGACCTGTGCTTCCGGCAGCACGCAGGTTCCGATATCCCGGCCGTCCATGATCACATCCGCTCTGGAAGCCAGCTGTCGCTGAAGAGCCACCAGCTTTTCCCGCACACAGCCGTAGGTGCTGGTGACGGACGCCGTGTTGCCCACCTTCTCATCCCGGATTCTGCCGGTCACATCCTCCCCGTTCAGAAGAACTTTCTGCTGTCCGTCCTCGTACACAATAGAGATCTCAATATCATCACAGGCTTTTTCAATCGCCCTGGCATCTGACACATCAATTTCCTTATTCAGGAAGAAAAGCGCCATCGCCCGGTACATCGCCCCGGTATCCACATACACATATCCCAGTTTCTCCGCGACCCGCCTGGCGATCGTGCTCTTTCCGGCTCCCGCCGGTCCATCGATTGCGACATTCATACTCATATCAAACTCTTCCTCTCTCTCATCTTTTCCCATCTGTCCCATCCGCAGCGCCTATGGGACGCTGCTTCCGGCAAGAAATCCGGTAGACCAGGCAATCTGCAGATTGAAACCGCCGGTCAACGCGTCCAGATCCAGCACCTCCCCGGCGAAGTAGAGACCGCCGACCTTTCTGGACTCCATGGTAGAGGGATCCACATCCCGGACGCTGACACCGCCCTGGGTAATGATCGCCTCCGAAAATCCCCTGAGACCGCACAGGGTAAAGGGAAATCCCTTCAGCAGCTTTACCAGGTCATTCCGCTGCTCCCTGGTAATCTCCCTGACCGGCTGATGCTCGGGGATGTGGGAAAGCTCCGCCGCCACCGGTACCATTTTCGCCGGCAATACCTCCCTCAGAACATTTCCGAAATGCCGGTTCGGCGCCTTGGAAAATTCCCGAAGCAGCCGTTCCTGGAGCTGTTTTTCCTCCAATGCAGGCTTCAGGTCTATGCTCGCCGCGAGAGTTCCCTCCGCCGCCAGCTTTTTTCCCACCAGACTGCTGGCAGTAAGCACCAGCGGACCGCTGACCCCAAAGTGCGTAAAGAGCATCTCCCCGAATTCCCGGTAGAGTTCTCTGCCCCTTTGATCCCGGATCCGCAGTGTCACATTGCGCAGAGATAATCCCTGCATGGCGGGAATATAGTCCTCCAGAGCAACCATGGGTACCAGCGCCGGACGCGTATCCACCAATCCGTGGCCCAGCCGCTTCGCCCACCCATACCCGTCTCCGGTGGATCCCGTGGTGGGATAGGAAATTCCTCCCGTAGCGACGATAACCGCATCGGCAGGCAGCACCTCCGTGTGTTCGCGGTGTCGCTCGCCGCCCGGTCCTCGCCGCTTTACCTCGACGCCGGCAACCTGTTCGCCGTGTGTCCGGATATCCTTTACCTCCGTCTGCAGCAATACCTTTACGCCGGCCTGATCCATCGCGCGCTCCAGCGCCTTCGTCACATCGGAAGAATGGTCTGATACGGGAAAGACCCGGTTGCCCCGTTCCACCTTCCAGGGCATCCCCATCTCCCGGAAAAATTCCATGGTCATGGAGTTATCGAAGCCGTAGATCGCACTGTAGAGAAACTTCGGATTTGACACCACAGCCCCAAACAGCTGCTCCACATCACAGGCATTGGTAAAATTACATCGCCCTTTCCCGGTAATATAAATCTTTTTCCCCAGTTTTTCATTTTTCTCCAGAAGCGTTACCCGGTGCCCCCGGCGTCCGGCCGCAACGGCAGCCATCATCCCGGCCGCGCCGCCTCCAACCACAATGACGCTGCTCATGATTTCTTTACCTTTCCGTAACGCATCTTGATGGAGTCGTCGATGGGCTCGATCTCATCGTTGTCATACACCTGGTACTCATCCCAGATATGTTCCAGCATCTCCAGCGTGGAGGCCACCTCGTCCTGCTTGCGCATACACAGTGACACGATGAGGGCATTGATGACGCTCAGAGGCGCCACCAGTGAATCCACAATGGAAGCCATGTCGCTCTTGGCGATCAGATTGCAGGAAGAGTAAAGATTCATCGGCGAATGTACGCTGTCCGTCAGTGTGATGACCTTGGCATTCCGGTTGTTCGCAAATTCCAGAGCCTTCAGCGTCCGCATGGAATACCGCGGAAAACTGATGCCGATGATCACATCCTTCTCATCGATATACACCATCTGCTCAAAGAGCTCGCTGGCGCTGTTGGTGTGCAGAAGAATCACATCCTCAAACATCTGGTTCAGATAAAAGGCCAGAAAAGAGGCCAGCGGCGCGCAGCTTCGGATTCCCACGATATAAATTTTCCTGGCCTGAAGAATCGTATCCACCGCGGACCGGAAAGCCGCCTCGTCGATATTCTCGATGGTTTCCTTGATCTTTTCCGCGTCAGCGGACAGAACGGTCTGCAGCACATTGGACTCCTGAATCCGCCCGTAGGTAACCTCCATGCGCTGCACCGTGTTCAGCTTGTTGCGCACCATCTCCTCCAGCGCCTTCTGAAAATCCGGATATCCCTTGTATCCCAGGCACATGGCGAAGCGTACCACCGTGGATTCGCTGACACCGACAATCTCCCCCAGCTTGGCCGCCGTGAGAAAAACTGCCTTGTCATAATTGTCCGTAATATAGTTTGCCAGCATCTTCTGCCCCTTGCTCATGGAACTGTATCGGGCATTGATGCGGTTATTCAACTCATTTACATTGCTCATTCCCAACTGCTCCTTATCCCTTGTCAGCGCCGGCATGCACCGCGCTATCTTATCTATTATACCAGAAAAGGCCGAAACGACAAGACCTGAACACAGATGATCACGAGCGCAACCATTATTTTTCCTTCGTGGAAACGCAATCCCCCATGATAAGAAAAGCGCGCCGCATTTCTGTAAAATACGGCACGCTCGCTCATACATGTTTCTGTTGAAAATCTCTTATACCGGATATGCTCCGTTCTCGCTGTCCGCAGCAGTCGGATCCACACGGGTCTCCTGCGCCTGGCGATATTTGAAGAATTCCACTGCAACCTGGGGGAACAGCGCGTAGGAGAGAACGTCCTCATCCTGCTCTTTCCACTCCTTCATCTCGCTCTCCAGAGTCGCAAGCTCCGGCTCAAGCAGATCTGCCGGCCGGCAGGTAATCGCGTTCTTCTTCTCGTCGCCCAGCACCTTGTCCACAACCTCGGGGTTGAAGGGCTTTACTGTCTGGCCATACTTGCCGAGAAGAACGTCCTTTGTCTCCTTCGTCGCCACTTTGTAGCGCTCGCCGAAGAGAACGTTGAACACCGCCTGTGTTCCGACAATCTGGGAAGACGGCGTAACCAGAGGCGGCTCGCCCAGATCCTTGCGGACTCTCGGCACCTCGGCCAGAACTTCCTCGAATTTGTCTTCCTTGCCCTGCTCTTTCAGCTGGGAGATCAGGTTGGACAGCATACCGCCCGGAACCTGATATTTCAGCGTGTTGATATCTACGCCCAACACCTTCGGATTCATCAGACCGCTCTCCAGCGCTTCCTCTCTCATGGGGCGGAAATAATCTGCGATCTCTGTCAGCAGATTCAGATCCAGACCGGTGTCGAAAGGTGTATCGCGGAACGCCTCCACCATAACCTCCGTGGCCGGCTGGCTGGTACCCAGAGCGAAGGGAGACATAGCGGTGTCGATGATGTCGGCTCCTGCCTCCACGCCCTTCAGATAGGTCATGGATGCCACACCGGATGTATAGTGGGTGTGCAGCTCGATGGGAAGGCTGGTAGCTTCCTTCAGCGCCCGAACCAGCTCATCTGCCTTCTTGGGAACAAGAAGACCGGCCATATCCTTGATACACAGGGAATCCGCACCCATATCCTCCACGCGCTTTGCCAGATCCGTCCAGTAATCCAGCGTGTAGGCGTCGCCCAGCGTGTAGGAAAGCGCTACCTGGGCATGGCCTTTCTCCTTGTTACATGCCGTCACTGCGGTCTGCAGGTTGCGCAGATCGTTCAGGCAGTCAAAGATTCGAATGATATCGATACCATTGGCGATGGACTTCTGTACGAAATATTCCACCACGTCATCCGCGTAAGGACGATAACCAAGAATATTCTGTCCGCGGAACAGCATCTGCAGCTTTGTGTGCTTGAAGCCGTCTCTCAGCTTTCTCAGCCGCTCCCAGGGATCTTCCTTCAGGAAGCGAAGGCAGGCATCAAAGGTCGCGCCTCCCCAGCACTCCACAGCGTGGAATCCCACCTGGTCCATTTTATCAACGATCGGAAGCATCTGCTCTGTCGTCATTCTCGTCGCGATCAGAGACTGATGCGCGTCTCTCAATACGGTCTCCGTAATTTTTAACGGTTTTTTCATTTCTTCTGCCATATTTTCCTCCTAATATTTATACACCAAAGATTGCCATGAAAATTCCGGCAACCACCGCTGTTCCGACTACACCGGCCACGTTCGGCCCCATCGCGTGCATCAGCAGGAAGTTGGTGGGATCCTCCTCCGCTCCAACCTTCTGAGATACTCTGGCGGCCATGGGCACTGCGGAAACTCCCGCCGAACCGATCAGCGGATTGATCTTTCCCCTTGTGACGCGGCAGAGTACTTTTCCGAGAAGCACGCCGCCCGCCGTACCGAAGGCAAAGGCTACCAGGCCAAGGAACACGATCTTCAGGGTCGTCCAGTTCAGGAATGCCTCCGCGCTGGTGGACGCGCCTACCGATGTGCCGAGAAGAATAACCACGATATACATCAGGGCATTGGAAGCCGTCTCGGAGAGCTGGCGCACCACGCCGCACTCACGGAACAGGTTGCCCAGCATCAGCATTCCAACCAAAGGCGCCGTCGTCGGCAAAATCAGACATACAATAATCGTAACCACAATCGGGAACAGGATCTTCTCCAGCTTGGAAACCGGGCGAAGCTGCTCCATATGGATAGACCGCTCCTCCTTCGTCGTCAGAAGCTTCATAATCGGCGGCTGAATAATCGGTACCAGCGCCATATAGGAATAAGCAGCCACAGCTATGGGACCCATCAGAGCACTCTGTCCCAGCTTGCCTGCCAGGAAGAGGGATGTGGGGCCGTCCGCGCCGCCGATGATGGCGATGGCCGCTGCGGCCTCATCCGAAAATCCCAGCAAAATCGCAAGGAAATAGGCTGCAAAGATTCCGAGCTGTGCCGCCGCACCCATCAGGAAACTGATGGGGTTCGCGATCAGAGGGCCAAAATCTGTCATAGCTCCTACCCCGAGGAAAATCAGGGAGGGAAGGATGGACCATTCATCCAGCGTATAGAAGTAATACAGAAGTCCGCCCACTCCGTTGTCCGCTTCCTCCGGGCTGATCATGATATCCGGGTAAATATTTACCAAAAGCATACCAAATGCGATGGGAACCAGCAAAAGCGGTTCAAACCCTTTGCGGATAGCCAGATACAGAAATACGCAGGCAACCGCGATCATGATGAAATTCAAATACGTCAAATTTGCAAAAGCTGACTGCTGTAGAAGGCGTCCTAAAATTTCCATCACGTTACTCATGCTCTTATCCTCCTACTTTTTGGAACTCACTAGTTCATGGTTGCAAGTGTCTCGCCAGCCTCAACCATCTGACCCGCAGTTACATTGATGGAGGCGATCACGCCATCCTGAGGCGCAACAATCGGGGTCTCCATCTTCATAACCTCAAGGGTAACCACCGGATCCCCGGCTTTTACGGAATCTCCCACTGCAACATCCACGGAGAAGACCTTTCCGGCTGCTCCGGCCTCAACGATAACACTTCCAGCTGCTCCGGAAACTGCAGGCGCTGCCGCAGGCGCGGGTGCTGCCGCAGGCGCGGGTGCTGCCGCAGGCGCGGGTGCTGCCGCAGGCGCAGGTGCTGCTGCAGGCGCAGGTGCCGCCGCAGGCGCAGGTGCCGCTCCGCCGACTCTCTCCTCTACAGTCACATCATAAGCCACTCCGTTTACGGTAATCGTATAGTTTTTCATTTTTCCATCCTCCTAATTAATATCTTCTCTTGATAGAACGCACTACAAAGTCATCGGTAGAAGAACCTGTAGCTGCCGCGATCGCCGCGCTGATCACAGCGATCAGATCATGATTCTGAGCCTGCGGAACCTGCTGACGTTCCTGAATTACTACTTTTTTCTCCTGCTGGCTGCCAGACTCGTTCTGTCCCTCGGCCTTTTTCTGCAGTTTCGGGATAATCCGAAACGCATAAATGCAGAGGCAGATCACAACCAGCACCACAAATACTATTCCAAAATTAATCAATGTATTTATCCCCGCATTCGACATCTTTTCTCCCAGAGAGAGCACCACTTCCGCGTTGACCGCCGTAACTTCCATGGACGGCGAATTCATCACATAGGTAAGGGCTACTTCCCGCTGGGTAAATTCCATGGTAAGAACCGCTGTCAGGGTCTTACCTGCTTCTGTAATCTCAAAATCTGAGAACTTTTCAAACTCTCCGGCCTCCGGCAGCACCGCAATCCAGTCCTCCATCAGATCAGCGTAAATCTCGCCGTCCTCCTGTGACTGATAATATTCATAGTACTGCTGGGCATCCTCGGGCGACATGGACAGCAGCGTTCCCGCTGTCTGCTCTACCGCCGCCTGGATATCGCCGGCTGTCAGTCCGTTGTAATCATCGGTGTTGTCCGTGCTCCCGCAGGCACACAGAGCAAACACACACAAGACTGCACTGACAAGCAATAGGATTTTCCTTTTCATATGCCCGCCTCTCTATTTTGTGCCATGCTTCTTGAAAGGTCCGTCCGTGCGCTTGGTAAACAGCATCTCAAATCCTGCGATGAGGTACTTTCTGGTATCCGCCGGCGTAATCACGCGGTCCACATATCCTCTTGCCGCCGCTGCCGCGATACCGGACTGAAGTTCTTCAAACTCCTTTGCCTTCTCGCTGATCTCATCTGCGGACTTGTCCTCGTACATGATCTTTGCCGCCAGTTTGGAATCCATAATACCGATCTTCGCCGTATCGTAAGCGTACACAAGATCCGCGCCGAGCGCTTTGCTGTTCATCAGCACATAGGCGCTGCCATAAGCCTCCTTTGTGATAAAGTTGATCTTCGGAACGGAAGCCTCGGCGAAAGCAGCCGTCATTCTGGCTGCCTCTCTTGTCAGAAGCTTCTCGGAAGCAACCGTAGCCTCATATCCCGTCACGTTTGTGAGAGAGAGAACCGGAATGTCAAAGGCATCGCAGAAACGGATAAAGTCTGCGGCCTTCCGGCAGCCATCAGCAGTCAGAAGGGATTCCTTCCCGGTCTGGCGATTGCCCACAACACCTACCGTCGCGCCGTTCAGCTTGATCAGGCCGGTTACCATCTCGCCGGCAAATCCCGCCTTGCACTCCACAAACACGCGATTGTCAGAGATCTCAGCGGCAAAGGCAGCGGCGTCGCCAAGCTTGTCCTCCATGCCCTCGGAAGCGCGGTTGAGATCGTCCAGGCAGGCATCCACCCGGCCATCCTCCAGGCTGCATCCCGGAAGCATGATAACCAGCTGACGCATCGCAGCGAAAATCTCCTGCTCAGTCCCCACAAAATCCACATTGCCCGCTTCCTTATACTGGAAGTCAGCTCCCGCCGTATCCAGCTTGTCCTCGCGGTTGCCGCCGATGGCGTTGGGGGTGTTGAGGAACAGCTTCGCGTCCTTCTCCATAAAAGTAAAGTCGCTGACAGAAGTCAGAACGGAAAGACCGCCGCCACAGTTTCCAAATACACCCATAATCTGCGGAACAGCTCCGGAAGCCTCCACAGCCTTGCGGTAAATCGCTCCCAGACTCTCCATCGCATCCAGAGACTCCTGCAGACGCACACCGGCACAGTCCAGAAGACCGATGACCGGAGCACCCATCTTCACTGCCATGTCATACACAGACAGAATCTTTTTTGCGTGCATCTCTCCGATGGTTCCGTTTAACACGGATGCATCCTGACTGAAGACAAATACCAGATTATCATCAATCAGACCATGGCCAATGACAACTCCGTCCGACGGAGCTTTCCTGTCATTTAAATTGAAATCTGTGCTTCTCGATGTAACCAATGCGCCCAGTTCGACAAAACTGTGCTCATCAAGAAGAGATTCAATTCTTTGAATAGCTTTACTCATCGTATTATCCTCCATATAAAAAAATAAAAAAATCGTCATGATAATAATACCATTTTGACGTTTTTTTGCAAGTCAAATCAGCCATTTTTTCAAAACAGCGCAAAGATACCAGGGGAGACTCCGGGCGGGCACTTTTCCC
>ERZ1643246.2869-NODE-2869-length-15612-cov-5.652504_pt1 | contig 15612 bp, 13 predicted proteins | sample MGYA00579265_ERZ1643246 | MGnify/ENA primary metagenome ERZ1643246 (study PRJEB29033, sample SAMEA4952261) | chicken gut metagenome | biome: Broiler Chicken; feature: Gastrointestinal Tract; material: Caecum | place: Ireland | collected 2018 | study: Broiler... | reverse complement strand
AAAAGAACTTGGCAATGCCAAAGGGAATCAATTCCTCTACGTAATACTCCCAGTTTTCAGAAAGGTATTCGTCGCGAAATCCATCCTTTAACACATCCAGCGTGGTATCGATTCTCTTCCCGGCTTTTTTCCAAGCTCGTGTAATGGAAATAACGGAAGAGGATTCGTCATCCAATGCAAATTCTAGGGTGATATACGTTCGTTGGTCCGATGCAGATTTATTAATGTGCTCCTGAAGGACACTTGCGTAGGCTTCTTTTTTCCCGGTGATATATTCGGTGGCTTTTCGACCGTAAAGGCAGAGAAAAACGGCGTCCAAGATAGTGGTTTTGCCGCGTCCATTCATGCCGCCGACCAGAGTAATATTACGACGCCCATTTTGATTGTGAAGGGTGATGCAATGTTCGCCTTTGTAAATACCGAAGTTGTTCAGGACAATTTTAGAAAAATACATATTGTATCATCTCCTTTACTCAACATCTTCGGGCAACACTTCTTCATCTGCAGACATAGGTTCTATTCCCTGCCGACGGCGACGTTCAAGAATTTTCTGCTCTGCATCCTCTTCGTCTTTGTAGTAAGCCCGCTTAAGTTCACCCTCAAGCCGTTTCAAGACATTTTTCTTGGAACTGATGGCAGAATTCTTGGCTTCCATATCCAACAGTGTGCTCTGTAATTCCAGCATGAGTTTATAGCCAGGGTATTTATCTTCACAAACCTGTTTCAACAGATTCCATTCTTCCTGTCCATAGTACTTGTTGCCCTTAATGATGCTGTCCTGAAATTCTTCGCCGGTCACTTCTTTATAAATCTGAGGCAGAGCATCATCAAATTCATGCTTTTCATCCAACCAAAGTTTACGGATGTAGCAGAGCTCTTCATGGGTGATTAAGTTGGCGTTTCGGACATTCTCGGGACCAGTCTCGCGAATGAGCCGCTGCAGCTTCAGCAATCTACGGAGAAAATCTTCCCGAACGGCTTTTTTATAAGGGCCATGTACAAGGCGGTCATTGTGCCAAGTTAGGTTTCCGGTCATACGGCGGAAATCGCGTCTTTTCCGATCTAGATCATCCTGAACGATTTTTTCGCCGTTTTCATCTTTCTGATTATAAGCAGCAATATAGTTCCGAAAATCCAGCAACGGAAGCATCCAGGACTTCTCTTCGTCGTTTTGGATCATGGCCGCAAGCGATTTGTCCTCTGTGACCATAGTGCAGATCCAGCAGCCCATTCGGCTGCCGCCGCAGGAAGGGGTACCGGATTCAACCACAAGGGGACATTCGTTATCTGCCGAGGCCCCACGATACATTGCAAGCAGGTCTTTATTGGAGTGCCCCCAAGGGTTCGAATACTGCATCAGGAACTGCCACACCATAGAATCGCTCCAGTTTTCAATTGGAGTGAACACGTAGGTGTTGGGATAGGAACCGTTGGGACTCAGATATTCGCGATACCGTTTCTTTTCATAACCTTCCATAACCTGTTTGCGGGCGCTGCTTTCTGCTTTTCGGGAACCCAAAACGAGAATGGCTTCGCTTTCTGCCGCCAAGATACTTTTGATGAATTGGTTGGAAGGGTCAATCTTCATGCGGTCTGTGCACCAGCGAAAATTAGGACGGGGATACGGGTAGCCGCGCCCAATGAGATTTACCCAGTACGTATTTTGAATCTGAGGGGTAAGCCGGTGCGGGATGATAGGGAGCATTTCCTTGTTGGCCATGTCGCGCATTCTGGTTAAGGAAAGCTCGGCCCAAGCCGCAACAACAGGCGATTCTACCAGAGTGTCCGTACTGATAACATGAACAACCTTGTTCCGTTTTTCGATGGGGAGCTGCCGCAGCGCCATCCAAACAAGCTGAACCACAGCAGAGGAGTCTTTACCACCACTATAACCGCAAATCCAGGGGATGTTGTCGGAGAGATAAATCTGTTGGATAATCTCCAATGTTTGCTGTAGATCATCCTTTGTCAATAAATTAGCCATTTGCAGCACCTCTGATTGCGTTACGCAATATACTTTCCATCATTTTTTGCGTGGCCCGCGAAGAGACCACGCTTCCATTCACCACGATGCCCTCTTTCCAAAGAGGGCCATTTTTATGCCAATCAATTGTGGTTAAGCGAAACAGTGCGGCGTCTACTGTATCTGGAGCTCGGCGAAGAATTTCATTTCCGATGGTACCAAGTCCCTTAATAGTAATACTGAGAGAAGAGAGGGAATCTTGGCGAATTACATACGCTTTTTTCTTTCCCTCATATACATCTTTCCAGTCTTGCATATAATCGCTTACAGAAGACCAGAAAGAAATTCCGACTTCGCGCTTCTTTTCGTAATCCCATGTAAGTCCAGAGAACAGAGCTTTCGTGCCACGATGAATGCCACTCAAGGTAAACAACTGATTAGACCGGTTGGATATTGATGTGTGTTCTGTATCGACCAATTCGTGAAATACCGGTACATTCGCAATGATTTCCTTAGTTAGTTTTGAATCTGCATCGCGATTATCGTACATGATATTCAGGGAATGAGTTGGTCTCAGCGCAAATTTATTTAAGTCAGAAAACATCTGTTGTGATCGTCTTAAGCCCAAATCATGATATAGCACAATAGGAATATGTTCATATTTTAAATCAGGATTGATTTTAAGTGCAGCTTCAATAGCTGCGCGCCGATGTTGCCCATCATTAATAAGTAGTTTGGAAGAGAAGTCAATGGTGATTGTTCCCAAAGTAGGATGTTCCTGACTCACAGGAGTGAAAAGGATATCACCATCCACGGATGCTGTCAAGGCGGAGAACACATAAGACGTTGGATTCTTTATGACGTAGTCGCACATAGCAGGGATGCGAGCTTTGTTCAAAACACGCTGTGCGCGGAGCTCTGGAGGCAGTTCCTCATTATTGAATATAAATAATTTGGAAAGGCAGTCAAGCGGAACCATCGTTACGAAATATTCCATATTGGCTTGAATACCTTTTACCGCCTGAAACACAAATTGAGCAGAACTCATTGTGATCCCTCACTTTTAGGTGTAAATATATATTTTATTTTAGTGTACCATAAAATTAAAGAAAATGGTAGTTTAATACATTTGGAAGTGGATTTTTTCTGTAAAAACAGATCTGGCCTATGATTTAGTAAGATGTTACACATTAAAAACTGTAGTAGAATTATGTATATGAACTGTCATGCTCTATACGTGGCAACAATTATAAGCACAAATAATAAAAAATAAGATTAATTAACATGAATTTTGTAAGACATATAAAGGTCTTTTAAAACAATTGATTCCTTCTTTCATTGTTTACTTCTTGAACGAATATGTCCTTTTCAATGCAGAATTTTAGCTACAAAGCCAAAGATAGCCACTCTTTCTTTCCCGCTGATTTTACGATCGCTTTTCAAACTACAACTTTCTTTTGGACGAAGAGTTCTTTTTCCAGCCCAATGGTCCACTGTGACCATCATTTGACTACCACGCATGCAAAAGCCCGCGAAGCCAGTTCTGAAAGGGCTTTGCGGGCTTTTTGTATGCTTTTCTCGTTTGTGACGGTTTGAAATCGAAGATTTCCTTTGTTTGGCTGTGGATTCCACATACTCAGACAGCAGGATAAACAAAGCGAAGAAATACCGCTACTGCATCGCCACAAACGCATCAGCCGCGCTATTCTGTCGTTGCCATCAAATCAGGAATGTTGATAGGCAAGATAAAAATGAATAAGTGTCGGTTTTAGCAGATCGTTCACGACGGAATCCTAATGGATAAACTCCACCAGATTACCCATATATTCCGGCAGCATCTGCTGGCCAGTGTGCTCCGCCTTAGCCCCCACCAATATAGACGCTGTTGTGCTGGCATTTGTGGCTAGGCAAAAACTGATCCTCTTCCGCTAAAAATGGACCAATGGTAAACTCATAGAACTGGTGAATGGTATCCTCGATGATCGAGTACCGGGGATCGCTGATAAACTTCAGGCCTTTCTTCATGTTGTAGATACGGTTCTCGCTTTCGCTGTTGTGAGCATAGCCAGACAAAATCTTGCAGACGTTGTCCCGGGAGATGTCGATCTGATGATAGAGAAGGTGGAGAGAATTTCGTCTTCCATAGTCTTTCTTCCATATGCCAGCGGCTGCTCTGGGACATTAGCAGTATTTTGGCCGCCGACAGCTGAACCTGGGCGGCAGAATCCAGATAGACCAGATCCCCCCATTGAAATTATTCAGCGGCAGGGTTTATAAAAACCGTTGCCAAGCTGTGCCACATACTCTTTTCAGATCTGCCTAGGGATATATGAGCGTGGTTTTCAGACCATTCCTGTGATTCATCTTCTGAAATTGGCGGACTACTATATGTGTTGCAGTAGAAAGCAGATGACGTGCGCTATGTACATCTTCACGATAAAAGGCAAAACAGTATCTATTTTCCCAAGTATAGAATCAAAGTTGCTTGTTTCAAGAGTTATTTTGGAAGATTATCAGGCGTTGAGTAAAGACCGGTCTAGTAAACAGAAAAGAACTGGCTGCTGATAGAACTTACCTTCCAGCTAATGTTGCTAAAGGTAGCTGGATTGATACAGAAGAGGAAACCAAGTTAAGTATGCAGAGCTTCCTAGAGTACTTGGATAAAGAGCTTTCTAAACAGCCCAGCTTCAAAAGACCACCAGCCAAAACGATCAGAAAACGCCGTACTATCAGTAAAACTGATCCAGATAGTGGTTGTGTAAATCACGGAAAATATAACTCCACACTTCTGTATAATGAGTTTTATCACACAGAAGGGGAGGTGTTTTATAATAGAGCAACCCCTCTTATCTTAGAAGTTTAATTAAAATTATTGATGATAGGACAGTTCCCACACATCGGCGTATGTACCCAACGGATCTTCTGATAAGATACACATCAACACAAAGCACTCATATGGATTCTGAACATATATCTTTCCCATGAAACATCGTTCAAGAATTTCATTAGTGCTTTTAAGAAATATTAAATATCGAGTCTTTGGGGCAGGGTATTCATCTAAGCGTTGTGAGAACACAAAGAAGTTAAGTGTTATCAATTCAAAGCGTGTGGCTTCCGTTTGGCCAGAAAGAACGTCACTGATTCGTTGGCGACTAAAGCGTCTTCCGACAAATTGCTCATTTAGCTTGGATGCCTTACTTGGGGTCAAATTACCATGCCGATCAACTGGTATAGCGGCGCAAATAACATGCTCTATATCGCTCTCAGTGATGTCATCCTTACTGAAGACCTTTTTCTTTGATTGGAACTGTTCAATGCGTTTTTGCTTTTCTGAATCAAATAAACGGTCATTGCAGGACAACCTATGGATATATTCTTGAACCGCTTCCTCATACTCGGTGTCTTCATATGCGTTATACATCTTGGCAATCAATTCTCTGGCCTCATCGTACAAGCTGTCAAAGCATTTCTTGGCAGTAAAACTCATTGCAGACATATTTTCTGTAGCTTTCAATTTTGCTAGATGCGCAATCAGGGTAGCATCATCATGAATTGAGTACATGGAATGCCTGACGCCTATAGTCTGTTCACCATAAAAATGTCCCATATCAACAGTGTTGGGCTGGATTGCATTATAAATCCCCCACAGTTGCTCAAACTTAAGATAGTTGAACCGCTTTTGATAGCAGTACCAGCATATTACCTCGAATGGATTTTTGGGATTTATTTCCTGTTCGCGAATTGCCTTGGTCAGAAACATATTTACATCGTCAACGCTCATACTGAGACCAAAACCCAATAAAAATACCACATTGCGCCTTACTGTTTGCTGTGTGAGCCAGTTTTTGGACAGTGCGCTCAATTTAGCAGTTGTAGCAGCAAATGATGCGGGGGTATGATTGTCTGAAAATGCACTGCGAATAATCAATTGATACTCTTTGAGCGGTATCTCTGTGAATGGCTCTGTTAATCCGGCTCTCTCATAGATATACCGTTTGAGATAATCACCGAATGAACGGATTTTTAACCGATGCCTGAGAGAGTTGTAAATAAGTTGCGCATCCTTGTCGAGAAACTGGGTGTCATCAACTACATCATACAAGGACTCCCAAGCAGCATCTGTGAAATCATAGTCTCTTATTTCATGACCTTCCATATTACGACTTTTCCTTTCCGACTTTGGATAGAACAATTCTGGCAAGGATTAAGAAAACAACAGTATAAAGAACCAAAATACCCCATGATGTGAGCAGATGCGAAAAGGTAAACTCAAAAAAGAATTCTGCTTCGTGAGGAATTATGACCCCTTCCTGCTGCAATTTCAACGGCAGAGCATTCAGATTTGCGGTTGTACCATAGCCTTCCATACTCCAACGGCATACGGCGACCCAAGAAATGATTTCCGTTTCTTCGCTCAGTTTGAAAATCAAACCCGAGAAAAGGATCTGGGGCATCAACAGAATAGGTGCGACTGTCATGGCTCTGTCCGCATTAGTAAACAGCGAAGACACGAACAGGCCCATAGCGGTAGAAGATACCGCAGTAATGAAGGTCGTGATCAGCAGTTCAAGGAACGGATGCATCAGCACGCCTTCTTCCGGCAGACCAAGCATTACGCTGAATACGCTGGTAATCAAAGCACTCTGAATCAAGCAGAGAATCCCAAGCACGATAATCTTAGAGAATACATATGCACTCAGAGACAACCCTGTCATGTATTCGCGCTTCATGATGGTGCGTTCTTTACAAATCTCTTGGATGGCGTTGAGCATACCGACCCAGAACGCCGAGCAGGAAAGTGCAAAAAGCAAGCTCTTTGTCATTTCGTACTGCTCGAACTGATTACCGTCAGCGACAAGGGAAATCAAAACAGCGAGCAAAGGGGCTTGTACCAAGAGCAGTAACAAGCGTTGTCTGTCATTGACTACCAATTTCAGATAGCGAACACTTAAAACACTGAGCTGTTTGATACGGCTTTTTTTAGATTTACCGGAAACAGCAGACATTTGCCGCACTTTGCCGGGTGCAACTCTAGACTTCTCAAATTTAGTGCTCCACTGCTTCGATTGCTCTGTAATCATGTTATACACATCAACTACATCCGAAACGCCGAAAAATGCCAAGGCTTCATCGTAAGAGCCATAGAAACAAAGATTTCCCCCCTTGCCCATAAATACAATCTTATCACACATTTTAAGCTGGAGTGTGCTGTGGGTAACAAGAATAACTGTCTTGCCTCCATCCGCCATTTTACGTAGAGACTGCATCAAATTGCGTTCTGTTCCGGGATCAAGACCGGAAGCAGGCTCGTCTAAAAAGAGCAGATTAGGATCAGATAGAAGCTCGACTGCAATACTGGCTCTTTTGCGCTGACCGCCACTAAGCGATTTGATAAAGCTGTCACGTTTCTCTGACAGTTCGACCGTATCAATTGCTCTGGCAATGGCTGTTTCTCGTTCAGCTGAAGTAGTATCATTCGGGAGACGAAGCTTTGCTGTGTATAGTAGCATATCGTGAAGTGTCAGATTATCGTATACAATGTCAGACTGTGGAACATAGCCTACCAACTTCTTCAGCGAGTCAAAGTTTTGATACAAGTTAACACCATTGATAAAAACTTCGCCCTGTGTAGGTTTCAGATAGCCACACATACAATTCAGTATAGTGGACTTGCCCGCACCAGAACCACCAATAATGGCTATCAGTTCTCCGGGCCTGATGTTAAGGTTTACATGGTTACTGGTGATAAAGGTTTTTTTACCTTTGCCACGTTTAATCACGATATCTGACACATCTACTGAGATACCGCTTTTATAGCAGCAGTAGTAAATCATTGTCGATGTAAAAATCAGCTTAGAATTCGTAATGACTATGACGTCCTTTTCGTGAAGTTTTTCTTTTCCAGAAACCTTTTTACTATTGACAATAACACCATTCGTGCTTCCGTTATCAACAATGTAGTAACCATCTTTTTCACGAATTATCTTTGCGTGGCATTTGGAAACGGAAACATGAGGAATCGTAATACCACAGCTTTCTTCTCTGCCGATAGTCAGCTCCATCTGCCCAGAAAGTAGCAGAAACTGCCACTTGTTATCCGAGTCAGCAGAGGAAAAGACGAACAGAACGCCCTCCGCTACCGTTTCTACGCCGTCATCGATTCTGATGAAGTCCCCATCGTTGATGGAACGGGAGATAATGGATGCATTATTGTAGATCAAACCATTCGTACTGCCGGTACCCTTATATACGCTCTTGTCCTCAATAACCCAGGATTCTCCTTTACGTACGAGTCGACCATGTTCGGCAGAGACAAGAGGTGAAGTCAGCACGATATCATTTTTCGGATTACGACCAAAGTAAATGAAGTCTTTACCGAATCCATTAAGCCGGATAGTTTGTGGGTTTGTAATACCATCAAAAATAGTTACTAAAGAACCGGCAGTTTGGTTTGGTACACTAACAAAATGTGTGGTTTTGTTAAAATTTTGCATAATATTTCCCCGTTATAATAAGATTGAATTGTCACCGAGAAAATGATGGGTTGATGATTTTCCACTCAGATTCTTGCTCTATTTCATATAGATAGAGTAATAAATATCACGCTGCTCATTATAGATAATTACAGGACCGTATACATAATTTTTAGTCAATTTCTATGCAACATTTTGGTAGTGCTCTTTGTAATGCATCAATTTTCTCTTTGTATTTCTGTTTATAAATATCTTTCTTTGCCCAATCCTCACACCACAAAGATAGATTTTTTAGATGTGTAAGTCCGCACATTACCGAAATGTTATCAAGTGCATGAATACCTATCGAGAGATACTTCAAATTTTTCATTTCCAACAAAAAACTAATATCGCAAATCGGATTAAACTGTAAGTGAAGTTCTGTCAGATGATGCAGGTTACTTAGAGGTGAAAGATCACTGATTTTGTTAGATGTTATATTAAGTTTAGTCAACTTGTGTAGATATCTCAACGATGAAATATCTGTGATATTGTTAAAAGATAGTTCTAATGTTGTCAACTCTGTCAAACCACTTAATTCAGAAATATCCGTTAACATGTTATAGCTCAAATCCAATTCAAATAATCCAGCCAATTTATTCAATATGCTAACGTTTCTGAGTCGATTATGATGTAGAATAAGTGTAGTCAAATTGTTCAGATTACTTAGGATGTCTATATTGTCTAGATAATTAAAACTAATATCTAAAATAGACAAATCGGTTAAATCGCTTAATGCCCTAAGATCAAGCACAATCAAATGCAATCCTATCGATTTTGTTAAACCCTCTACTGCCTTGTCGTCCACAATCCGAATAGCGCTTAAATTCAGATTTTTAAGGTGGATACATTGTGATAAAGTCTGAATATCATTTGCGCTCAATCTACACTGATTTAGTAATAATTCTTTGGTGTCGGTCGAAATTGTTTTTTGGGCAATCAAAGGCACATGGCTAGCACTCTTACATTGAGTAGAAGTACATGATAATTCAGTAACAGCAGTATTTGCCTTCTGCTTGTTCGCTGAATATATTTCGTTAATTGGTTTTTCTGAACAAGCGCGTGCAGTAGGCAAGGCTGGAATAGAAAGGGATACTCTCTTCTTTTCCTTATCTACTGAAATAATTTGCACATTTACAATCTCGTTTTCGGAAAGAGACCGATTAAGAAGGTTGTGAATTTCAGAATTATGAATGAAACCATCAACACCCGGAATAATTTCAGCGAATGCGCCAAACTGAACCAGTTTTCTAATACGCACAGTTGTTGTGTCACCGACTTTATAAGTCTGCATAAATATTTCCCATGGGCTACAGGCGAAAGTTTGATTTTCCGCAATAGACCAATTATCTTTTTCATAATCTAAATTTCCTGAATTAGAAAATCCCCCTCCTTGTGGATAGGCAGTTTGTTCTGGATTGATAGGCATAGTAGCTTCGCAGTCATCTCTTTTCTTCAGAATAGACGAAACGCTTTTGAAGAAACTGCTCCTCTTTCTACATGGGGCACCAAAAGTACCAACTACCAGATTGGACTTCTGATCGGCTACTGATACTTTGCGAACAGTGGTGGTCCCGTCATAATTCGTAGGCGCTCTACAAACAGAAATAGTTTTGTCCAAATTGTTTGTGACAGATAGCTGATATGTACCGTTGCTGACGCTCAAAAGCGCCTGTTTCATCTCAGTAGCAGAAGCAAAACGCAGATTGGGATCAAATGCGCAGGCACGGAGAATAAGATCTGACATTGCAGGCGATGCATCACAAGGAGCAGGCAGTTCTTCCCCACGCAGTCTGCGATCCACGGCATTTCTTCTCTCGTTAGGGTTCAAGATCTGTTTTTCTGTATCCAGGAAAGGCAGTCTATTTCCATTAAGCAGACGGTACAGCACGATGCCGAGAGAGTAGATATCAACACGGGCATCGTATTCGCTGCTGTTGATAACTTCGGGGGCCATATAGTTGAAAGTGCCTTTCTGGGAAAGACCACCAGTCATGTTTTCCAGCTTACGAGCAATGCCGAAATCCCCCAGCTTGAAATCACCGAAATCATTGATGAAAATATTCTCCGGTTTAATATCACGGTGAATGATGTTTCTCTTCGCACAGATTTCAAGTGCCGTACAAATATCGCAGCCGAGTTTGATGATTTCTTCCTCAGTCAGCTTTTTGTCGCAGGTATAGGCATTAAATGAGGTGAGCAGTTCCATTCGGATATAGATGTGCCAGCCGATTTCGCCAATTTTTTCAACTACTTTGTAGTCTTCAACGCTTACGATGTTCTGGACACCTTTTAAGGACTCCATCAACTGGATTTCGCTGACGAAGTCATTCACGATGCCTTGAAGATAGGTTCTGGTGGCGTTCATATCCAGGCCCTCAGAACGCAGTGAATCGACTTCAAAAGAGTCAGTAGGGATGGAAATCACTTTGATTGCCGCATAACTTTCCACACCGTGATCTCTGCGTACAGCTTTGTAGACCACACCGAAGGAACCTTTCCCAAGAGGTCTTCCTTCGATTTGCCATTCGGGCCATATTTGTTTCAATGCTTCAATTGACATTTTTATACCCCTCTCCTTTTAGTGTTACGCCTGCGATTGAATAACCACCCGGATTGGCGTTCGATTTTACATAGGATGATAGTGGTGTTATCTTTTCCCCCATTCGCAAGGGATTTATCAAGGAGCTGTGTTATTGCTTCCTCAACAGGCTTAGAAACAAGTACTTCGGTTATTTCATTGATCGATACCATATCTGTCAGACCATCTGAGCAGATTAGATAGACATCGCCGTCATTATAGGGACCTCTTGCAAAATACGGGTCTATTACTAATTCATTTGGTGGAATCCCCAAATTCTGAGAAAGTGGTGGCTTTACTCCAAAAGCTGAGACTGTAACATGATCCATCGATATTTGTTCAAGCGTTCCGTTGCATAACCGGAAGATTTTACTATCACCGATATTGCACAGAACCACTTCTCTTTCGGTAAAAACAAGCATTGCAACTGTTGTTCCCATTGCCGATATTTCGTGCATGGCGGCATAATCACAAATATCATTATTTGCCTTATGACAAAACTGGGATAAGTCTGCTATGGCATCCTTTCCAATTTCAATATTCGAGGCGGCTTTAGATGCGATATATGATGCAAATTCACCGCATTCTTCACCGCCCATACCGTCGAAGATTCCGAATACCGATATATTTTTAGATGTTTTTGTACCGCAAAGCGGAAACTCAATAGGCATATCTCCCAAATTTATGTAGCGCTCATCACAAATGAAATTATCTTGGTTAATACTCCGGATGTTACCGATGTGGCTCAAACACGAATAGTGTATTTTATAGTGCATACTATCCTCCTCTCTGATATGTTAATTATAATCTTTTCTAGATAAATTCTGTAAAATAGGTTTTACGAAGAACTATTGCTGAGTGGTAAATACTGTATTTGGGAATGAACTACAGAAAAATAACGTTAATGCAACATTTCAAAGCTATTGATGCTCTCTATCTTTAATCAAAACTTCGTGCCAACTATTCTCAAGTAACTCATACGCATATTCGTGTTCTATGCAAAATTGCTTTAGAGCTTTTATGACCTAAATACTTGGGGCTACGCTTTTCCATTATTCCAGCGGTTTACGGTTGTGAAGGAAACTCCAATTGATTCAGAAAACATTATGGTCTGGCTTTCTAATTTCAGAATAAACGGCATTCCTGTCCCTCCTTTACTATTGGTTTATATTTAGCATAGCACAAAATAGCATCTCACAACACATTTCTGTATACTTCCGAAAAAAAACTACAATTATTTCTACTGAACCCATTTTTCCGAGGCAAGGAATCAACCATAAGAAATTCAAGCATCAGTAAAATGGCACACTGAATTTTAAGGAAAATCAGTACCAGAACAGATATGGCAATCATATAGGTGGCGGTTTCCCGTAGCCTTGCGGCAACCGGTCCCATGCCGCAGTTGTGTTTCGCCAGGCTGAATCTACGCCCCACTTCCACACGCTCGCATTCATTCCGATAGTGCTGAGCCTTGTCTCTCGCCCCATCCTTTCTAGGCCGCCCCAGTGCCGAACCGGAAAGCTGGATCCCGTTTACCATGCAACAGCTGAAAATCTCGCGGTTTAGGTAAATTTTGTCCGCCAGGACACTGATTGGATAACTCCCTTCCCGTTCCCTGAAGCGTTCGCTATCTCCTGAAGACTCCCCGCCTCATTATAGACATCAAGGGGACAGAACTCCAACCATGTCCACCCCATTCACAACGCTGATATCCAGTTTGCGGTATGCTTGCGGCATCTCGTGTATTTCAATTTCAGGTAATTCTTTCAGGCGCATCTGCGGTAGGTATGGGGGCTTTCCCTCTACGGGGTCGTGGAGGATGTCCAGAAGTTCTTCAGCGTATTCTTTGGTCTCGTTGAACAGAGAAACATGCTGGGAGGTATCGAATACTGGATGGTGCGCATGTGGCCCGCGATCATAGTACCACTGTTTCCGCTAGTTTCTGGTTAGCCGTTAGAGTCATCATCGTCATCCTTGGATTCAGATCCTTTTTGCCTGACTCCCCTTTGCGTCCCTCACAATCATTTCATTGATCTTCCCAAGAATCTCCGGTATCACCCGATTGCGAAAGTACACCATCAAAGATGGGGCAAAGAGCAACTTTTCATCGTCATAGTTGGAGGACTCGCACAAGTACTGCATGTATGAGTCCTCTTGGATCATATAGGCAATTTCTTCATCTGAGAAAACATACTCCGCCTGAATGATGCAGGCTCCCAAGGCCAGCCGCAACAGCTTGGCTACATTGCTCTGGCGGTTGTAAACAGAGTTGCCTATCGTTTCTTGATTTTCGGCCATAGGATGGTCTGCACTTTTTTCATCCAGCGGTTGCTCTCTTTCAAATTTATTCCCACCGGCTGGCTACTTAAAATCAGACAGACTGATCTGTCCGTTGCTATAACACGATACATATCCGTCCTCCATGTGCAAGAGTTTTACTCATTTTTTGCAATTTCTCTTGCACAAATAATAACGCTAATGGGCACCAATGTCTTGCACTGTAAGGGTTTTCGATTATTCAACAGACATTAATAGAGATGGCTGAAGATGGCCAACACACAGCAAAGTACTATACTGCCTACGAAAAGAGAAAATCAACATGTATTTGCTGATACAAAAGAAAAGCATCCCATGCGCTACACGCTGTACAGAGGTTTCACTCAGGTAACAAACTGGGCTATTTTCAGTACGATTATAAGAACAAACGCTCCCACATAAGATCGCCAAAATCAACCGCCTGTCTTCGATACGGCTGACGTATATTCTTTGAGTGCACCTGTGAACCAGATCTGGAAATGAGAGGACACTGTAAATTGACTTGATAGCCCTCAGAAATAATGGCATCCAGATTGTAAAATCAGCTACCTTTAAGTCTGTATTTTTTTCGAGTTGCTATCAATGACCTCTGTCTGCAGGATTGGCTCTGGTTAGGGTGTGTCAGACAGCGCTCTGGCGCTGGTACCGCCTGATTTTCTGCTGAAGGTTCTGGGAAGAAAGTGGGCAGTTGTTCCACCGGTTTCGCTATTGTTTCCTCAACTTACTCTAGTTTTGTTATCAGATAGGTCTCCGGTTCTAAGAGAGGATTCAGTGGCTCACCATTTGTATAAATGCTTGCAGATGTGGGGATCCTTTGTTATACTGATACTAATTGATATTATATTATATCAGAGGTGAACGCGATGGATGCTGGCTTGTTTGCCAAGATGCTCTCCGACAAAAGCATCATCGACCTGAAAAAACTTGGCTACAAATACCCTCAGGCTGATCTGAAAGAATTTGTGGCACTGCTTGGCAGCGGCCTATATAAACCCCTGCCGTTGAAGGATTTCAATGATAAGAATCTGGTTTATTTGGATTCTGTTGCCCAAGTGCAGCTGTCAGCGGCCAAGGTACTGTTGACACCCCAGAGCAGCAGCCAGATCTATGGCAGGAAAGCTATGGAGGATGAAATTCTCTCCACCTTCTCTATCGAGCAGATCGACACCTCTCGGGACAGCGTCCGCAAGATTTTGTCTGGCTACGCCCCCACCAGCGAGAGTGAGAATCGTATTTACGGCATGAAGAAAGGCCTGGAGTTTATCAGTGCTCCTCAGCACACAATCAGCGAGGAGAACATCCGCCAGCTCTATGAACTCACCATTGGGGCCTTTTTACCACAGGAGGATCAGCTCCTGCCCGGCCATAAATACCGCCATGACAGCGTGTATATTGTGGGTGACAAAGTGGAGCACACTGGCCTCCCCTGGCAGATGCTGCCGGAGTATATGGACGGGCTGGTCGAGTTTATCCACCAGGAATCCGCCATGAACGATCTGCTGAAAGCGGCGCTCATCCACTTCTACATTGCCTACCTGCATCCCTGGTTTGACGGTAACGGCAGAATGGCGCGATTGATACACCTGTGGTATCTGGTACAGCAGCGGTATTCCGCTGCTCTGTTTGTGCCACTCTCTGAATATGTGGAAAAGAGCCGCCGGGGTTACTACAACGCCTACACATTGACAGAGCAGAATGCGCAGATCAGCGGTGTCATGGATGTGACACCCTTCCTGGTTTATTTCATCGAGAATGTGTACCACAAGCTGGTATCAGCTTTGCCGGATCCCAACACCACAGAAACATTCCAGAATGCTTTGGCCCGGGGCGATGTCACAGAAAAGGAACAGGCCCTGTGGCAATTTGTCCTCACCGCTTATGGGGAGAGTCAGTTCTCCACCAAACAGCTGGAAAAAGACTTTGGCAATGCGGCCTATGCAACCATCCGTGGATTTGTACTCAAGTTTGAGAAACTTGGGTTGCTTCGGTCTGCAAAATACGGCAATCGTATGAAGTATCAAATTGCAAAATCAGTCTAAGAAGCGTCATTCGAAACCGCAGCTTCTGAAAGGTGCTATTTTTGACTATGTGGGGAACATCGTAGGGATCAAGTGGCTGACAAGGTGGCAAAGACTGGCTGTCACACCACGATGACCGGAAGTTAAGAACGGTAAGTTTATGAATAAGCGGCGACTTGGAGTACCAAGTCGCCGCTCTTGTATCAGTTATTCAATCTGTAT
>ERZ1643246.2867-NODE-2867-length-15615-cov-8.855720_pt1 | contig 15615 bp, 16 predicted proteins | sample MGYA00579265_ERZ1643246 | MGnify/ENA primary metagenome ERZ1643246 (study PRJEB29033, sample SAMEA4952261) | chicken gut metagenome | biome: Broiler Chicken; feature: Gastrointestinal Tract; material: Caecum | place: Ireland | collected 2018 | study: Broiler... | reverse complement strand
GTTCTCTGTTTCGTTGCCGCTCTCTCGCGACAGCTATATTAGATTATCACATCCGCTCGTTTCTGTCAAGCACTTTTTTAAAAGTTTTTTATTTTTCTTTTTCAAAAGTTTTTTCTGTGATCTCTGCTTCTTTGTTCCGATCTGCTCTTCACATGAAGCTTTGTCAGTTTATCATTTTGTCCGCTGGTTGTCAATACCTTTTTTCATTTTTTTATTTTAAATTCAAACGAGGCTCCACTGTCAGTGGAGCCCCGTAAGGATCTTCAATATATAATTATTCTGGTACAGGAACCGGAGAAATGCATTCTCATGAATCTGGGCGAGCATTTCCTGTCCCGGCGGCGTCGCGTACAGAAGTGTAGCTGCCAGAAATACGATCCAGATCAGAATAAGCGACACAGCCAGTCCGAGAACCGCTCCCGCCGCCCGGTTTATTCCCCCGATCACGGGCAGCCACGAAACAACATCCACTGCATACACCACGATTTTCAGCACAATGGAAATCGCCAGAAACAGAACAACCGCAGTCAAAATCTGAACAATCAGACGGGTAATGCCTTTGGCAATGTAGTCCGCAAAGCTGTCCGCCCCGATTATGCTGTAGATTTCTTTATTGTTATTTTCCTCAAGATACTCTTTAAAGATTTCCGGAACACCTGAGTTCTCTATAATCCGGGCCTGATCCTGCCGGGAAATCTCTATTCCCGGAAACTGCTCTGCCAGATCCGAAAGACTGATCTTCTCCTCCGACTCAATGCCGGCCTGTTCTTTCAGGGCTTCTGTCATGTTGGACATGAGCACATGCTCGCAACGTTCTTCAATCCAGTCATCTACGGGCGTATACTTGATTACAGCATCAGCCGCATATGGAGTCAGGACGAGAACGAGAATCCACGATACCACCGCGGCAGCCAGTGTGACCGCAATACGCAGCGCCCCTTTGATATATCCTACAATGGCTCCTATCGCCAGAATTCCTATTGTTCCATATAATAACCAATTCATATCGTTCTCCTATTTTGTCAAGCGTACTGTCTGGGTTCCTTTGTTACTCATCATCAAATATTTATTGATGCCTTTCAGGACAAAAATATCTTTGATGTCCGCCCCTGCACTTCCTTCAAACCGGTGGATTCCGCCTTCTGTAAATATGCTTGCGTTCTCACCGTCAAACAGGATCACCTGTCCCTCGTCAATCTTGACGTTACTATAATCTCCCTCGAATTCCTTTGATATGATTTCTTTTCCGTCGTAATCATAGAGCTTCAGCTCATATCCGGACGACTCTGTATTTTTCAGAATCAGCGCGATATATTCTTCGTTATAAGCAATGCTTCTGATTTCCCTTTTGATCTCTATGTTTACAGTCTCTTTTGGTTCCGAGCCCTGATAAATGACAAATCCCTCATCTCCCACTGCTGCTGATTTATCATCCGACACAAAGAACACCGTCGGCATCAGCTGATCTTCATAGGTGCCGCTTCCGATTTCAAAATTTCCATCTTCGTGTTCCTTTCCAAAATCGTAATAGGCAAGTTTTGTATCTATTTTACCGTTCTGCATGGTCAGATAGGAAATAAGCAGCGTGGTCCCGTCCGGTGACAGTGCAATATCAATCGGATATCCACTTGTAGATGACGCCACATGATATTCAATCAGGACATTTCCCGATACATCATAGCACTGGATTACCGGCGCACTGCCATTTTCAAGAATCACTGCTGTAATTCCCTGGTCAGACACGGACATCTTCTCAATCGGAAGCGTCGTCCTGATCTGTCCCCGCAGCCCGTCTTCTCCAAACACTGCAATGTCATTGCCTCCCTGCTCCGCTACCGCGGCGGATTCACCGCTGACCTGCATGACAGGCTTCTGAAACTGGACACTTTCTTTCCAGATTTCTTTTCCATCCAGATCAAACAGGCAGACACCATCTGTATCACAGCTCAATATGTCCTCCCCGTAACGTACATAAAAGCTGTTCCCTGATTCCGCCTCCTGAATCTGATCCAGCACCTCAATGCCGGTATATGTCTGCAGCGTCACTGTCAGATATGCCGCGGCCACAGCGGCCGTCAGCACTCCTGCAATGACCCATCTGCGGACCGTCCGCTTTGTTTTGGCACTCCACGGTTTTCTCTTCTTTTTCAGGGCCTCCGGCTCCTGAGTCTGTGTCTCAGCAGAAGGCTTTACGGTCCATGTTTCCACCTGAGTCTTTTCAACATGTTTCCTGCTGATCCGAACGGCAGTCCCCTCCCGCTGAAGATCCGGAATATCAGACCTTGGGACAGCATGGAATCCTTTTTCCTGCTTTTCCTTCATATTGCTTTCCCCTTTGTATCTTATTTATACTGTTCTATTTCTGATTATCATAACATACTTTTTCTTATGGCAACAGTAATTTTTGTCCGATATAAATGAAATTCCCGTTGGTGATTCCATTCATTCTGGCAATTGCGTCTGCATAGGAAGCATCTCCGTACAGCTTCCGGCTGATCGTGGCAAGCGTATCTCCACGCTGAACTACATAATACTGTTCCTGCCCGTCTTTCGCTCCCTCTGTCTGGTTGTTCTCCTGCTCCGTACCGTTCTCTTCGGATGAGCCTTCCTCAACTTCCGTTGCCGCCTGTCCTTCGGACGCCTGTGTTTCTTCCTTGTTTTCTTTCTTTTCCACCGTGCGGGAAATCTGGTCAAGGGATGTCTGGACTGCCTTGATCTTATCATAATTATTCACCATTGTCACTCCGATGATCAAAATGACAATCAGCAGGAAAGTACTGGCCGCATACAAAAACCGGTTGTTCTGCTTCTGGTCCGCTTTTTCCAGTTTTGCCTTCACGATACTACGAAAATCCTTCGCAGCCCGATCCGCAATAGATTCACTGGGAGAAATCTGATTTTCTTTCCGGGAAGTGATCATGTAATTCTGCATTTCCGGATTTTTTTCATAATAAATGTAATGACCGTTGATTTCCATCAGCTCTTCATATTTATAGGCAAAGAACTTTTCTTCCCGGTCTTTGGGATCTTTCATAATAAAGATCGTATTTTCTTCTCCAAAGTATGTTTTGTGAATCTTCTCTATCGCTTCGTCCGTACCAGGCTTTCTGGACGGATCAATCAGAAACCAGCCGACTAATGACTGGTTGCCGAAATACTCCTTGCAATCCTTCATCCCGGCCTCTACGGCATTCTCCATGAGGCTGATCTGATTCTGGTTTTTTACAATCTCCGATATTCTGACCGCCCCTGATATGTACACGCAGTCCTGTTCTTCGATCCTGCCCTTTTCTCCAATCAAAAAGGCGCCTTTTGGTTCTTCTTCCATTTTATCGCAAAGCTGATTTAAAAATGTATCCACATAGTCTTCCACATAGATTTTGGGACTGTCGCATACATTTCCTATCTGACGTACATTTTTCGGAAATTGTTTTTCCATGTATTCTCACCTCATATTCATATTTTTTCTCATCATATCATAGGGAATGCGCCGATTTTATCGCTTTATGTCATCCGTTCCCAAGAAAAATCCGACAGATGAGGCAAAAAAAGCGGACATCTCGTGCCTATTTTCACAAGATGTCCGCTTTTCGTATATTATGATAGGTTTCCAGAACACATTTTGTCAGATTCGGTCAGATTCTCTTAAACTGCTCTACATCCAGGACAAATACTGTCGCGCCGCCGACTTCTACGGTAATCGGGATATAAGAATAACTGATCATGGAAAGATCTCCCTGCGGATACGGTGTGGTGACTTCCACCTGTTTTCTCTTTGCGCATTCTTCCTCCAGAATTTTAAAAACTTCCTCTACCTGATCGTCTTCCACACCAAGCATCAGTGTCGTATTTCCTTTCCGCAGAAATCCTCCTGTACTGGACAGTCTGGTCACACGGAATTTCTGCTCATTCAGATGTCTAACTGCTTTATTCGTATCATCGTCATGTACAACCGCAAAAATCAACTTCATAAGGAACGCCCCTTTCGTTTTTATTTAACAGAATTATACCATAATAACCGTTAAATTACACATAAATTTGATTAAAATTAAAAAATTTACACTCTTTATCTGCCGTGCCTTGACATTCCCTGCACCGGCATCTCAAAATGAGGAGACTTTGTCATTTCTGCGGCCGTTCTCGGACAATTCGGATCCGGCTATGCCTGGCTTACTGCATCCCCGGACGGCGCACTTCGGATCATTGCCCTTCCAAATCAGGACAATCCGCTCACCCTCGGTCTCTACCCGGTGCTTCCTCTGGATGTCTGGGAACATGCCTACTATCTGAAATACCACAATCTGCGCAGCAGCTACATCGACAACTGGTTCCACATCATCAACTGGGAAGCTGTTTCAGATCGGCTGCTTTCCTGCTGACCTGTAAAAATCACAATATTTTCAAAAATCAATTACGAAACCTTCACATAATTATTTCAAAATTATGTTGGAGGTGATACTTTTTTGAAAAAGAGACCGAAACAATTCTTAACACATCTTTGTATTCTATTCAGCGGCTGTATGCTGACCGCCTGCTCCGGCTCGTCCGGGACAACTGCGGACACATCAGCCGCTTCCGATTCTTCTGTGTCTGAAAACGAAGGCATCGTGACTCTGAATTCGGAAGCCGATGTGGACACCATCTACACGTTGGACTATCAGGAAGGCATTTCCGCCCAGATCGAAGAGCAAAAATCCGCCCAGGAGTATACGATCGAAGATCCCCTCCTGATCGCGGACCCCTATGGCACCAATACAACCGGACTGTACATTTATTTCACTACGGATACTCCAACGGAACTTTCCTACACGGTTTCCGCCGACGGGTATGAAGACTTCACCGAAACCGTATCCGGAGGCTATCTGACGGAGCATGAGCACCTGCTCGTCGGAATGATCCCAGGCGAGACGAATACCATCACCCTTGTGGCATCCGACGAAAGCGGCAGTGAGGCCGGCACTGATACCTTTGAATATACCGCCCCGGAGCTTCTTGGAGACGAGGAAAATGTACAGCTTGATGTAACCGATGGCGAAAGTACTACTCCTCTTTCGGACGGATATTATACGATGCTCGGAAACCGGACCGAGGAAGACAATGAGCAGGTGGATTTTATCCTGATCTACGACAATAACGGTACTCTGCGAAGCGAAATTCCAATCAGAAGCTACCGGAGCTGCCGCCTGCTATTCGAAGGCATCACCATGTATTACAGCACTTCCGCAGACGAAATCGCCGCTCTTGACAGCACTGGCAGGATCACCAGGCTCTATGATACGGGTGATTATAAGCTGCACCACGACTATATTTTTGGAAGCCGCAATGATTTCCTTGCGCTTGCCACAGATACTCGATCCGACACGACAGAAGACCGGATCATCAGCATTGACCGGGACAGTGGAGACGTCACTGAACTCATAGACCTTGCAGATCTCTTCCCGGAGTATTTTGATTCTCTTGAAATCGATGAGGACGATTTCGACTGGATGCATATCAACTCTCTTTGTCTGACCGATGAGGATACCCTGATTATCAGCTCCAGAGAAACATCCAGCATCATCAAAATCAGCGGCATCTATGACAGCCCGTCCGTGGACTATCTGATCAGTTCCGATCAGTTCTGGGACGGAACCGGATACGAAGACCTGCTTCTGGAGCAGGTTGGAGACTTTACGCTTCAGGCAGGTCAGCACTGCGTAACCTATGAGTCATCCGATGAACTTGCCGACGGACAGTACTATCTGATGATGTATAACAATAACAATGCCACCATCAGTACCCGCGACTACGACTACGAAAGCGATGCGAATTACGATGGCACTTATTCCGGCACCAAAGGAGAGAAATCCTACTATTATCAATATCTAGTCGATGAAAATGCCGGAACCTTTACGCTGACGGACAGTCTCCCCGTCACCTACTCCGGCTACGTCAGCTCTGTACAGCAGTTGGGAGACCACCTCCTGGTGGACAGCGGAAGCGCCTTCGAAGCCAGCGAATTTGACGGGGATCACAATCTGATCCAGACCCTCTCCGGAAGTGGAGCCACCTGGTGGTACCGGGTCTTCAAATACGATTACAGCGGCTACTGGTTTTCCTGATTTTGCAAAAAGGGCCCCCGCCATCACGCGGGAGCCCTCTTGTTTCTTCTCTATTATTCTTCTACAAATGCCTTTACTTTTCTGTAAATGCTTTCGCCATCCAGCTCATATTTCTTGATCAGTTCCACTGCCGGTCCGGATTCTCCGAACACATCATTGACTCCGATCTTCTTTACTTTGGCACATACAGTCTCAGCTACAACATCACAGACAGCGCTTCCAAGTCCTCCGATCACAGAATGCTCTTCTACTGTCACGATCTTTCCGGTCTTGTGGGCTGCTTTTAAAACTGCTTCCGTATCCAGCGGTTTGATCGTATGCATGTTGATGACTTCCGCCTGAATTCCGTCTGCCGCAAGCATCTCTGCCGCTGTCAGAGCTTCACTCACCTCAAGTCCTGTTGCGATGATCGCCACATCGCTTCCCTCACGCAGGGTGATTGCCTTGCCGATCTCGAACTTGTAATCCGGATTGTCATTGATCACCGGTACCGCCAGACGTCCAAAACGCAGGTAAACCGGTCCCTGATGCTCGTATGCCGCCTTGACAGCCGCTTTTGCCTCCACATCATCGGAAGGTACGATTACGGTCATACCCGGAATCGTTCTCATCAGAGCAATGTCCTCATTGCACTGGTGGGTGGCTCCGTCTTCCCCTACAGAGATTCCTGCATGGGTTGCACCGATCTTGACATTGAGCTTCGGATATCCGATGGAGTTTCTCACCTGCTCGAAAGCACGTCCTGCCGCAAACATGGCAAAGGAGCTTGCAAACGGAACTTTTCCTGTCGTCGCAATTCCGGCAGCAACGCCCATCATATTGCCCTCTGCGATTCCGCAGTCAATGTGGCGTTCCGGGAATGCTTTTTTGAAGATTCCTGTCTTTGTAGCGCCAGCAAGGTCCGCATCCAGTACAATCACATCATCGTGTTCTTTTCCCAGTTCTACCAAAGCATTACCGTAGCTTTCTCGTGTTGCGATTTTCTTTACTTCTGACATAATGCTTCACCTGCTTTCTCTAATTCTTCCATTGCCACTTGATACTGTTCCTCGTTTGGAGCGGTTCCGTGCCAGGATACCTGGTTCTCCATGTAGGAAACTCCTTTTCCTTTGACTGTCTTTGCGATGATCGCTGTCGGCATGCCCTTTGTCTCTCTTGCTTCCTTGAACGCCGCTCTCAATGCGTCAAAATCGTGTCCGTCCACGTTAATCACATGGAAGTTAAACGCCTCGAATTTCTTGTCGATCGGGTACGGGGAGTTGACCTCATCGATCGGTCCGTCAATCTGAAGATTGTTGTTATCGACGATTACAACCAGATTGTCCAGCTTTCTGTATCCTGCAAGCATGGATGCTTCCCACACCTGTCCTTCCTGAATCTCGCCGTCTCCTACAAGCGTATATACCCGGTAATCATCTCCGGATAATTTTGCGGAAATAGCCATTCCTACTGCCGCGGAGATTCCCTGTCCGAGAGATCCGCTGGACATATCCACGCCAGGAATGTGTTTCATATCCGGATGTCCCTGAAGGTAGGATCCTACATGCCGGAATGTCTTGAGATCTTCCACCGGGAAAAATCCTCTGTGGGCAAGAGTAGAATAGTATCCTGGTGATGTGTGTCCTTTGGAAACCACCAGACGGTCCCTGTCTGCCTTTTTCGGATCCTTCGGGTCAATATTCATCTCTTCAAAATAAAGATATGTATAGATATCTGCCGCAGATAATGATCCGCCCGGATGACCGGATTTCGCATAATAAACTGCTGTCAGAATGCCTTTGCGGACTTCATTGGCAGTTTTCTGTAATTCTAAATTGTCCATGACAATGCCTCCTGTCTTTCTTTACTCCGGAAATTACTCTCCGAATACCGCTTTGTAGTCTGCCTGGAATTTCTCAATTCCTGCATCTGTCAGCGGATGATGTGTCATCTGTTCGATTACTTTGTACGGTACTGTCGCAATATCTGCACCTGCAAGGGCACACTCGGTCACATGGATCGGATTTCTGATGCTGGCCGCGATGATCTGTGTTTCAATTCCGGCTACAGCAAACATCTCCGCGATCTCTTCGATCAGTTCGGATCCTTTGACAGAAATGTCGTCCAGACGTCCCAGGAACGGAGATACATAAGTTGCTCCTGCTCTTGCTGCAAGAAGTGCCTGGTTCGCTGTAAAGATCAGTGTCACATTTGTCTTGACTCCTTCTGATGAGAGTACTTTGACAGCCTTTAATCCTTCCACTGTCATCGGAATCTTTACTACCATGTTCGGATGGATTTTGGCGATCTCACGTCCTTCTGCAATCATACCCTCTGCATCTGTCGTGGTGGCTTTCACTTCGCCGCTGATCGGTCCGTCAACAATGGATGTGATCTCCTTGATTACCTCGTTAAAATCACGTCCCTCTTTTGCGATCAGAGACGGATTTGTCGTCACTCCGCAGATTACTCCCATGTCATTTGCTTTTCTGATCTCATCAACGTTTGCTGTGTCAACAAAAAATCTCATGTTCTGTGTCCTCCTTATTTTCGCTTCATGGTTTCTCAACTGATTCCATTATAAAACCTGAAAATAAGCCGGTCAATACCGCCGATTTTTTATTAATAATTTTCGCAATTAATATTTCCTGTTTTATTAGTTTCTATTTCTGTATTTTATGTTTGTTTCTGTAAAATTTATGTTTTATTCACTCAAGCAATCGATTACAAAGTTATTTTATGACTATTACTTCCAAATACTGCGCATTTTTATTAGTAATATTTTCTTAAAATTCATTAATTTAATTTTTTTGGGTAGGATGTCGTGCCTCTTACAATCAGCTGCGGTTCGTACTCCACATGGTAGGTACTGATGGGCTCCATTCCCGCATACCGCATAGAGCCGGCAGCGATTTTCTTCATAATAATGTCACACGCGTCTCTTCCTTTGAATACGACAAAATGCTCCACCGTAGTCAGCGAAACTTTGTGCATTCGCGCAAACAGCGTATTATCGCACCCCATCACCGAGATGTCTCCCGGCACCTTGTATTTCTCCTCCTGAAGCGCGTCCAGAATTCCAAACGCAATCATATCGTTCAGTCCCACGATCGCCGTAACCTGCCGTCTTTCCGCCAGAAGCTCCCTGGTCAGATCGTATCCGATCTTGTATTCCGAGTCAATGTTTGCCACATTCATGTCATAAGCCTCATCCGCAGACTTGATGATCACCCGGTCCTTCAACCCTCGCTTTTCAAACTCCTTGAGAAATCCTTCCACCCGTTTGGAGCGCTGCTTCTGCCGGATCGTAAGGGGAGGCGCAATATAGGCCACATCCCGGTGTCCAAGCTCCAGCAGATGGCTGGCCATCAGCCGTCCCAGCTTGGAATTGTCCAGCTCCACCGCATCCACACTCATCTGCTCGTTCTGGTTGTTGACCACGACGATCGGGATCCGCTTTGCCAGTTTTTCGATCATCTCCATATAGCATCGGCTCGGATTGCAGGTATAGATAATTCCCAGGGGCGCAAGTTCCGGCATCATCCGCAGATACCGCTCCTCCATCTTCAGACTGCGCTGGGTGTTGCAGATAAACAGTCCAAACCCTGCCTCCTTGGCCCTCGTCTCGATTCCCTGGAGAAGCATGACATAATAGGGATTGGTCAGGTTGGAACAGAATACGACCAGAAGCTTTTCCCTTTTACTCCCCTTTCGGATTCTGCGCTTTGGCGGCTGATAGCCCAGCTCCGCCGCAGTCCTCTCCACCTTCTCCACCGTTTCCTTGGCAAAGGAAACATTATATTTTCTGTTTAAAATCATGGAAACCGTAGACTGGGATACGCCCGCAGCTTTTGCGATGTCTGTCGATGTCACTTTCTTTTTCTTCATCCTCTTCCTCCCAAACGCTGTCCCTTACAGCAAAAGGAAAGGGATCTACAGAAGTCCGCGGCTTTTGCAGTCCCTTTATTCTTAAAGCTCCGTCCGTCCTTCCAGGGCGCGAAGAAGCGTCACTTCATCAATATACTCCAGATCTCCGCCGACCGGAACTCCGCTGGCGATCCGGCTAACTTTGATGCCTGTCGGTTTGACCAGCTTGCTGATATACATGGCCGTCGTCTCTCCTTCCAGCGTGGAATTCGTTGCGATAATCACTTCATTGACATCCCCCTCCAGACGGACCATCAGTTCTTTCAGCCGGATGTCTCCAGGACCAATCCCAAGCATCGGCGAAATCGCCCCGTGAAGCACGTGGTATACACCATTGTACTTTCCGGTCTTTTCGTAGGCGGCCAGATCTCTCGGTGTCTCCACCACCATAATCGTCCCGTGATCCCGCTGCTCGTTCCGGCAGATCGGGCAGAGCTCATCGTCCGTCAAAGTGCAGCACTCCTTACAGTACCGGACGTTGTTTCTGGCACTGACCATCGTCTCCGCCAGCTTTTCCACCTGCTCTTTCGGCATATGAATCAGATGAAACGCCAGCCTCTGCGCCGACTTCGGCCCGATACCCGGCAGTCTTGAGAGCTCCTCAATCAGACGGCTGATCTGGTTACTATAGTATTCCATTCTTTCTCACTCCCGGACTAAAATAATCCTGGCTTTCCTCCGCCAAGTCCTCCCGTAAGCTTGTTCATGACAGAAGAGCTCGCCTCATCTACCTGGCGAAGCGCCTCATTCACCGCGGCTACAATCAGATCCTGAAGCATCTCGATATCCTCCGGATCCACCACTTCTTCCTGAAGCTCCACACTCAGAACTTCTCTCTTACCTGACACGGTCACCTTGACGGCTCCGCCTCCTGCTGTAGCTGAAAACTCTTTTGTCTCCAGCTCTTTTGCCTGCTCTTCCATCTGGCGCTGCATCTTCTGAGCCTGTTTCATCAGATTTGCCATGTTTCCCGGCATACCTCCGCCCGGAAAACCTCCTCGTTTTGCCATATTAGTTCCTCCTAATCTTCCACTGTGATATCCATATGGATCAACTGTTCCAGATCTACAAAGCTGTCCTCGAATCTGCGCCCCTGCTCGACCTTGCCGACTTCTATCTCCATCTGCTTTCCGGTCTTTTCCGCGATCAGATCCTGGATCTCCTTCTTATGCTCCTCCGTCCCGACGACACCCGCCGCCAGATCGTCCGGAAGAATAATCTGAAGCTGACCGGCATTCCCGACACTGAGCCTTGCCTGTCTGAGGTATACTTTCAGCATACCGGATGCTTCATTTGCAATCATACGGAAATTTTTCGCCACTTCTTTGACATCCTCCGGAAGCGCCTGCGGAATCTCCCGCCGCGGCTGCTCCGACTCCTGCAGATTGCCTGCCTCCTGCGGATCCTGTGTCCGGTACACCGGGGCCTGAGCCTGTACAGTCAGGCCTTTCTCCACTTTCTCCTCCAGAGCCCGGATCCTCTCAAGCAGAGTATCCTGTCTGGTCTCCATCTGAGGCACGCAGATCCGGATCAGTGCCACCTCCAAAAGAACTCTCTTCTGGGTGGCATATTTCAGTTGATTGCTCAGATCTGAAAAGATCCTGATATAACGCATCAATGCGTCACTTTCTATCATCTGTGCTTCTTCTTTTAACTGTGCCAGATTTTCTGTCGAAACGTCAAGCACATCCTCCATATTATCAGAACTTTTCGCCAATAGCAAGTTCCTTAAATACCAGGTAAAGTCTGTAGTAAGCTGAGCCAGTTCCTTTCCTTCCATCACCAGATCGTTCACGGTCTGGAGCACGCCCTTTACGTCCCGGTCAATCATTCTCCGAAGCAGTCGGCTGTACACATCGGTATCCACCGCTCCCAGCACATCCAGCACCTTATCGTAGGTCAGTTTCTCACCGATATGAAAGGCAATGCACTGGTCCAGAAGACTCAGTGCATCTCTCATGGAGCCGTCCGCCGCCTTTGCAATATAGCGGATGGCCCGCTCTTCTACTTCCACCTGTTCTTTTTTCATCAGTTCATTCAGACGTGCTGCAATCGTATCGATGGTAATTCTTCTGAAATCATATCTCTGGCACCGCGACAGGATGGTGATCGGAATCTTATGGACCTCAGTGGTCGCCAGAATAAAAATGACATATTCCGGCGGCTCCTCCAGTGTCTTTAACAGCGCATTGAACGCTCCGATGGAAAGCATATGAACCTCATCGATAATATAGACCTTGTATCTGCCCTGAGCCGGCCGGTACTCGACCTCTTCCCGGATGCTCCGGATGTTGTCAACGCCATTATTGGACGCCGCATCGATCTCCACCACATTCATATAGGTCCCGGCAGCGATATTCCTGCACATCTCACATTCACCGCACGGGCTTCCGTCCACCGGATGCTCGCAGTTGACCGCCCTGGCAAAAATCTTGGCCACCGTAGTCTTTCCGGTCCCCCTGGTCCCGCAGAACAGATAGGCATGTCCGATCCTTCCTGACTTGATCTGGTTCTTCAATGTAGTAACAATATGGTCCTGCCCCTTTACGTCTTCAAACTCTGCTGGTCGGAACTTTCTGTATAAGGCAGTATAAGACATAATTCATTCTCCTTGTCTGATCTTTCCTGATTCTTTTTCCCTATTTGTCTCCGAAGCTGATTCCGATTGTACGCGCTTCACTGATAATCTTTGCCTTCGGATCTACCGTCTTGAGCTTTCCGGCCACTTCCTTGAGCGGCACCTTGCATGTCTCGCCCTCCCGGATCGCTACCATGTAGCCATACTCATGTCTGAGAATCATCTCGGCAGCCGCTGCCCCAAGTCTCGTGGCAAGCACTCTGTCGTACGGACACGGAGAGCCTCCTCTTTGCGTATGTCCTGGAACGGTAACACGCACTTCCTTATCGCACTTGCTCTCGATCTTCTCTGCCAGCTCATATGCAACAGACGGATATTTGGCTTTCTTCTTCTCCTGAAGCTCTTTTAATTTCTTCTTTGGAAGCTCCGCCTCTTCTTTTGCGATAGCGCCCTCTGCAACGGCAATGATTGTAAACCGTTTGCCTGCATCGGAACGCTTTTTGATGTATTCCGAAATCACATTCAGATCATACGGAATCTCCGGAAGCAGGATAATATCCGCGCCGCCCGCGATTCCCGCATGCAGCGTCACCCAGCCTACCTTATGTCCCATAACCTCGATGATAAATACACGGCTGTGAGAGGTCGCCGTTGTATGAATCCGGTCGATCGTATCCGTCGCAATGTCCACCGCACTCTGGAATCCAAATGTCATGTCTGTGCCCCACAAGTCATTGTCAATCGTCTTTGGAAGGGTGATAATATTTAACCCCTCTTCTCTCAACAGATTGGCCGTCTTATGTGTGCCGTTTCCTCCAAGAATCACCAGGCAGTCCAGGTTCAGCTTGTGGTAAGTATGCTTCATGGCCTCTACCTTGTCCACACCGTCCGCTCCTATCACTCTCATCTGCTTGAATGGCTGTCTGGACGTACCAAGGATCGTTCCTCCTCTTGTCAGGATGCCGGAAAAATCTTTTTCAGTCATCATATCAAAGGTAGAATAAATCAGGCCCTTATATCCATCTCTAAATCCATAAATCTCTACGTCTTTTACTTTGGCAAAGATCCCCTTCGCCACACCTCTCATGGCGGCATTGAGCGCCTGGCAGTCTCCGCCGCTTGTCAGCATTCCGATTCTCAGCATATGCTCACGTCCTTTCTTTTCATATGTTCTTATTATATCTTATTTTATGGGTGCTAACAACCGCGAAATGCGATATAATAGGAAAAGAGAGGCTTAAGAGCCCTCTGCTTTTTTGAGAGATTTCACAAATTAAACAGACAAAGGAGATAGAGTATATGGAACGAAATGAACCTTGCTGGTGCGGAAGCGGCAAAAAGTATAAGAAATGTCATATGGCAATGGATGAGAAAATTGCTCTCCATGCAGAAAAGGGCGAGATCGTGCCGGACCACTCCATGATCAAAACCCCGGAGCAGATTGAAAAAATCCGGATCAGCGCCAAGCTGAACACCGCCGTCCTTGATCATGTGGCTGCCCACATTCACGCAGGTATGAGTACCGCCGAGATCGACAAACTGGTCTATGACTTTACAACAGAACACGGCGGCATTCCTGCCCCACTTGATTATCAGGGATTCCCAAAGAGCGTTTGCACATCCATCAACAACGAAATCTGCCACGGTATTCCGGACGAATCTATTATTCTTCAGGAAGGTGACATTATCAACGTGGATGTATCCACGATTCTGGACGGCTATTTTTCCGACGCTTCCAGAATGTTCTGTATTGGAAAGGTCAGCGAGCGCGCCGAGCGTCTCGTCCGCGTCACCGAAGAATGCGTAGAGCTCGGCTTGAAAGAGGCGAAGCCATGGAATCATCTCGGCGATATTGCAGACGCCATCAACACCCACGCGAAAGCAAACGGCTATTCCGTTGTGGAAGAGATCGGCGGCCACGGCATCGGCCTGGAATTCCATGAGGAGCCATGGGTAAGCTATGTGACGCCAAAGGGAAGCGAAATGCTCCTGGTACCTGGCATGATGTTCACAATCGAACCGATGATCAACGAAGGAAGTCCGGACTTTTTCATTGACGAGGACAATGGATGGACCGTCTACACGGAAGATGACGGACTCTCCGCACAGATCGAATACATGGTACTGATCACCGAGGACGGCGCCGAAGTACTGACAAAATAAACTTTTAATGAAAAAGAAAAGGCCGCCGTGTCATCCTGGCTTTGATGATGCGGCAGTCTTGCTTTCATTTTGCTTTTTATTTCATGTAAATTGCATCGTTTTTCGAAAGAAGATACACGCAATACTGATTCATGCTGACCCCCTCTCTTTTGGAATGTTCTGCCAGCGATTTATGCAGGGTGCGCGGGATTCTCAGTTTAAACTGTCCGGAATATTCCTCCAGACTGTCCGGCTCCGGAATCAGCATTCCATCCTCAAGTGCGGCCTCCATCCAGGATCTTTTAGCATCTTCTGCATTTTTCACAGCCTTTTCCAGCGTTTCTCCACATGTAATACATCCTGGCAGATCTGGGAAAGAAACCACATATCCGCCCTCTTCCTAATCTTCTACAATCTCCATCCGATAGGAAAGCTTCAAATACTCATTCAGCGTTCTCATTATAATCATCCTCGCTTTCTACAACCTGTTTTACCATTTCTACATATACTTTTTTGATTGGCTCATGCTTTGGTATTGTAATCGGACGACACCCCTTTTTGCGAAATGTATAGTGGCTGCTCCCGTTTCTCGGCGAGTTCATTTGATATCCATAACTCTCCAGTACTTTTCTCAATTCATCAAAGCGCAGGTCTTTTGACAAAGTATGTATCCTTAATAAAAGTTTTTCCCCGATTCATTTAATCCAAATCTCACACGCAACGAAATTAATACTCTGAAATTTTTTCAAGACTGAATCTATTTCCCCGGAATGTACAAAAAGACCGCCGCATCATCTTTCCTGATGACACGGCGGTCTTTCTTCCGGGCAATAAAAAAAGCGGGTGATGGGAATCGAACCCACGTATCCAGCTTGGAAGGCTGGTGTT
>ERZ1643246.2866-NODE-2866-length-15618-cov-9.473880_pt1 | contig 15618 bp, 19 predicted proteins | sample MGYA00579265_ERZ1643246 | MGnify/ENA primary metagenome ERZ1643246 (study PRJEB29033, sample SAMEA4952261) | chicken gut metagenome | biome: Broiler Chicken; feature: Gastrointestinal Tract; material: Caecum | place: Ireland | collected 2018 | study: Broiler... | reverse complement strand
ACCTTACGGTTTCAAAGTATATGGAGATCACCCCGGAACATTTTGATATCAAGATCACAAGGAGTGATATACATATTAAATACACGGGAGAAAACAAGTGAAAAACTTTTTAAAAAAATATATACACTATAATATCAAAGATTACAAAATAGGTCTTGTAATATCAGTGGTTGCCTTATCGATAATCGGCGTCCTTATGGTCAGAAGCGCAAGACCCGACTTTATGGACAGGCAGCTTCTGGGCGTCCTGCTCGGTATATGTGCAATGGTTGTAATTTCGCTGATTGATTACAATTGGGTGCTTAACTTTTACTGGCCCATGTATTTTCTGAATCTTGTGCTGCTTGCGGCTATCTGGATTCCGGGGCTCGGTGTTGTTACGAATGGAGCACGCCGGTGGCTGAATCTCGGATTTACTCAGCTTCAGCCGTCTGACCTTACCAAGATCCTTATGATCCTTTTCTTTGCCAGATTTTTGTCAGACAGGGAGAGAGTGATTAACAATCCAAAGGTTATTCTTCAGGCAATTGCACTGATTATCCCGTCACTGGCAATGATTGTAATTCAGCCGAACCTGTCTACGACACTCTGTGTGGCTGCTTTGTTCTGTGCGCTGCTTTTTCTTGCAGGTCTGAGCTATAAATTTGTGGGAACTGTATTGGCGATTACTGTGCCAACGGTTGTGATTTTTCTTGCTATTGCGGTCCAGCCGAACCAGCCGTTTTTACATGATTACCAGCAGGATCGTATCCTTGCATGGCTGGAGCCGGAGAAATACGCGGATGACGAGTCATACCAGCAGCTCAACTCAGTAATGGCAATCGGATCGGGACAGCTTTCAGGCAAAGGATATGACAATGACGATACCACATCAGTAAAGAACGGTAATTTTGTCTCTGAGCCGCAGACAGACTTTATTTTTGCGATAATTGGTGAAGAATTAGGATTTGTGGGTTGTTGTGTCGTTATATTTTTGATATTATTAATTGTGATACAATGTATTATGGTTGGCTTGAAAGCGAAAGATACAGGGGGACGCATCATCTGCGGCGGCGTTGCCGCACTGATAGGGATACAGAGCTTTATCAATATCGGTGTGGCTACTATGATCCTTCCGAATACAGGATTGTCGCTGCCCTTTGTAAGTTATGGACTGACTTCCGTTGTGTGCTTTTTTATGGGGATCGGTTTCGTATTGAATGTCGGTTTACAGCCTAACAAATACCAGTAAGGAGAGAGTGACAGTTATGAATATCGGTCTGATTGCACACGATGCGAAAAAGAAGCTGATGCAGAATTTCTGTATCGCCTACCGCGGAATACTCAGCAAGCATGAGCTGTACGCTACGGAAACGACAGGAATTCTGGTGGAAAGTGTAACAAATTTAAGTATTCACAAGTTTCTGGCAGGTCATCTGGGAGGAATGCAGCAGCTGGGATCCCAGATCGAACATAACAATATCGATCTGCTCATTTTTTTCAGAGATCCGCTTGCACCCCGGCCGCATGAACCGGATGTCAACGATATCGTTAAACTTTGTGATATGTACAATATTCCGATCGCCACGAATATTGCAACGGCAGAGGCGCTGATCCTCGCACTTGACAGAGGGGATCTTGACTGGCGTGAAATGTACAAATAAAAACATATTAGAAGGAAACAGACAGTAATGGATCAGAGAATAAGAAGAAATTCCGGCAGAAGGAGAAGGCGCCGCCGCCGTCAACAGAGGCGTGCCGCTGTTCTTCTCATTTGTCTTGTCATTCTGATTGGAGCAGTTTCAGCAGGAGTCCTTATTATCCGGGAACTGACGGGAAACTATGCGGCATCTTATGAAGCGGATAATTATAATAAGAATTTATATCAGGGAACTTTGTTCGCCAGCGATCTGTGTGTGGCATCGGAGGAGGTTGATCTGGAAGGGTTCGTGCCTGATACAGATCTTCATGCCGCAGGTTTATTTAACCTGGATGAAGACAGTGTTGTGTGCGGCTATAAGCTGTATGACCGCCTTTATCCGGCCAGTACAACCAAGATTATGACAGCGCTTTTAGCGTTGAAATACGGTAATATGGATGACGAGGTGACGATCAGCTCCAATGCTACGGATTTTAATTGGGACGAAGTGACGAGCGGACTGCGGACAGGGGACAAAGTGTCGATGTATGATCTTGTATGCGGGCTGCTGCTCCATTCAGGAAACGACTGCGGAACCGCTATTGCCGAGCATATTGCGGGAAGCGAGGACACATTTGCAGATATGATGAATGAGGAGGCTGCCGCACTGGGGGCAACCGGCACACATTTTGCAAATCCTCATGGTCTGCACGATGAGAATCATTATACTACAGCGTATGACCTTTATCTTATATTTAACGAGTGCATTAAAGATGAACGTTTTGTAGACATCATATCAATGGATTCCTATACAGGAACGCTGACAGGATCTGACGGAACTGTCCGTAATCAGGTATGGACGCCGACCCAGGCATACGGAGCGGGATCAGCAGTGGAGCCGGAGGGCGTCCGCGTGCTGGGTGGCAAGACAGGGACGACACAGCAGGCGGGAAACTGCGTGATTCTCTATGATGAGGACTCCAGCGGACATCCGTATATTTCTGTGATTATGGGGGCGGACGGAACGACCCGGCTGTATGACCAGATGAATACGCTTATGCAGTCTGGAATTGCGGGTACAACGTCTCAGGATTCACAGTCTTCCGCAGACGAACAGACAGCCGAATAGAATGCTTTTACAGACAGAAGGACAGCAAGAAAATAAGCCTTCGGATTTCCGAAAGACACGGAGATCCGAAGGCTTTTCTCTGCCCGGTGGTTTTATATTATTCTGACATTCCTCTGACCCTGCCGAAAAAGCTGAGCAGATATAATCCGCAGAGTCCCACAAGGGTATAGATAATCCTTGAAAGCCAGCTTAAATTGCCAAAAAGAAATGCGACAAGGTCAAATCGAAAGATCCCCACAAGCAGCCAGTTGACCGCACCGATAATTACGATCGTCAGTGCCGTGTAATCAAACCATTTCATTTTATTTCCTCCTTTACCATCTCAATATTTTTATTATTCCCTTAAGAACTGGAAATATACATCAGAAAATGTTATACTATTTAAGTTAGAAAATGAACAGAAAAGTATTATGGAGGTGTTTATCTGATTTGACATCCCAAAAAAACAAATCAGTCAGCATTAAGAAATACAGAAAGAAACGAGAGATTAATCTGGGCATTATTTTATTCTCTATTGTATTTATTTATCTGATAGTGACCGTGCTTCTATACTTTACCGGGGACAATATTTCTGCCTATGAGGTCAGGGAAGGAAGCATTGTAAGAGATGATTCCTATACCGGTCTTATTCTGCGGGAAGAAACAGCGGTAACTGCCGATGCAGACGGATATATCAGTTACTATCAGAATGAGAACAGCAAGGTGAAGGCAGGTACAAATATTTATGCGCTTTCACAGCAGCCGCTGGATACGGAAGAAAATGTATCGGCGGATAATCAGAATTCAGGTGTCTCACAGGAAACATTGTCCGGTATCATTTTTCAAATGCAGAGTTTTAATGAAAATTACCGTCCTGCAGATTTTTCGTCTGTTTATTCTCTGAAAAACGAGATTAATACTTCTCTTCAGGATTCCTACAGTGAGACCAGGATGGCACATCTGGGTGCAGTGATTGAGGCCAGCGGGCAGGAAGTGGCATCCTATACTACACCGCGGGACGGAATTGTTGCGTTTACGGTGGATGGATATGAATCGCTGACAAAGGAAGATATAAGTGCAGAGAATTTTGATAATACAGAGTATGAAAGCACGGTTCTTTCGGATCAGATGAAGATAAGTGCAGGCGATCCTGTTTACCGGCTGATTACAAGTGAGGACTGGTCGGTGATCGTCCCGCTTGATAAAGAGACTGCAGAGCAGCTTATAGATGATGAAATAGCGAGTGTGAAAGTCAGGATAGACAAAGACAGCGAAACAATGAGGGCAGCTCTCTCCATAGGAGAGAAGGATGGAGTTTACTATGGCTGTCTGGATTTCGATAATTCAATGATACGTTATGCTGAAGACAGATTTTTAAATGTAGAACTGATTCTTGAAGACGAGAGCGGACTTAAAATACCTAAATCTTCAGTGGTTGAAGAAAAATTCTATGTAGTTCCTGAAGATTATATTACAACAGGCGGCAACAGTTCTTCTGAGGGCGTTATGATACAGAGTGAAAGCGGCGGAGTTGAATTTACACCTGTAGAAATCTATGATGAATCAGATGAAGGGGAAGTATGTATAAGCCGGGAGGATCTCAGGGACGGGGATGTACTTGTTATGCCGGAATCAAGCGAGACGTATACTGTTGGGAAAACGAAGGTTCTTCAGGGTGTTTATAACATAAATAAGGGTTATGCCGTATTTAAAAAGGTGAGTATTCTCTGCGAGAACGATGAATATTACATCGTGCGTGAGGGAGAAAGTTACGGACTGTATAATTATGATCACATTGTTCAGAATGGATCGAGCGTCAGTCCGGATGAAGTTGTTTTTCAGTAATGTGAATTGATAGAAAGGAGCGGCAGATATGCTGAAAGAAAATCTGGAATCCGTAGAGGCGAGAATTCAGGCGGCCTGTGACAGAGCCGGGAGAAAACGAGACGAGGTTACACTTATTGCAGTAAGCAAGACAAAACCTGTAAGTATGCTGCAGGAAGCCTATGATCTGGGAGTGCGTATATTCGGTGAAAATAAAGTACAGGAAATACGCGATAAATACGAGGCGCTCCCCAAAGATATCGAGTGGCATATGATCGGGCACCTTCAGACAAATAAAGTAAAATATATAGTGGACAAAGTAAAACTGATCCATTCCGTTGATTCGCTGAAGCTGGCTGAGACAATTGAAAAGGAAGCTGAGAAGCACAATTGCACGGCGGATATTCTCCTTGAGGTAAATGTGGCGGAGGAAGAAAGCAAATTCGGATTGAAGTCAGAAGAGGTACTGCCTCTTTATGATGAGATAAGACAGTATTCTCACATTAATGTCCGCGGACTTATGACAATTGCTCCTTTTGTTGATAATCCTGAAAAAAATCGTACAATTTTTGCAGATTTACATAAATTATATGTTGACATTAAGGAAAAAAACATTGATAATGATACTGTGAGCATACTTTCGATGGGGATGACCAATGATTACGAAGTCGCGATCGAAGAGGGAGCTACGATGGTGAGAATCGGAACCGGGATCTTTGGTGCCAGAGACTACAGTGTATAGACTGCATTGACTGGAAAGAAAGTATGGAAGAAAAAAGAAGTGCCTGCTTGAACGGCAGGACAGGATAGGAGTGTAAAAATGGGTGTATTTGATAAATTTCTGGACATCATGAAATTAAACGACGATGATTATGATGACGATGAATTTTATGATGATGATGAGTTCTATGATGACGACAATTACGAGGAAAAACCTCATCGCCGTTCGCTGTTCGGAAAGAAAAATACGAAGGAAGATAATTACGACGATTTCGATATGGAAGAGGACAAGAAGTATCAGCCTTCTGCTAATAACAAAGTAACACCGATGAGACATCCGGCTGTTAAGAGCGGCGGACATATGGAAGTCTGTGTAGTGAAACCTACATCAGTTGATGATTCAAGAGAAATTACGGAGACGCTTCTGTCAGGACGTACAGTGATCCTGAATCTTGAGGGAATGGATCTGGAAATTGCGCAGAGAATCATTGATTTTATTTCCGGTGCAACATTTGCAATCAGCGGAAATCTGCAGAAGATTTCAAATTATATTTTCCTTGTAACGCCTACAAACGTTGACATTTCCGGAGATCTTCAGGATCTGCTGGGAGGTTCCATGGAGTCTGCCAGTGTAAGAGGAAGATATTAAGAGGCGTACTATGAATCAGGATAAAGAGCTTCTGAATCTTGAGAAGCGTTTCGCTGAACTATCCCGCACAGCTTATCAGAGGGATATTATTACATATACGGATTTCCTGAATCTTAATGAACAGAACATTTTGCATATGCTGCCGAAAGACCGGCTCTATACGAGAGTCGTATATTTCGGCGGCTATGAAATGGCAGAGCGTCAGATGGCGGCATTTATCCCTGATGCTCTTTATTTGCGTTACGGGAAAAATGAGATAACGCCGGCAGAGACGGGATATCCTTTCTGCGCCTTGAAAATAACACCTGTGAATCTGAAGTTTGCCGAAAAACTGACTCACCGCGATTATCTGGGGGCTGTATTAAATCTCGGTATAGACCGTTCCAGAACCGGAGATATTATACCGGAAGATACAGGTGCGCTCCTCTTTGTTCACAATGATATTGCGGATTTTCTGTGCAGCGAGCTTACAAGAGTAAGACATACGTCAGTCAGTGCAGAGCAGGTTCCGCTGACTGAGATTGATTATACGCCTGAATTTGAAGAGGTTCGCGGAACTGTGGCGTCTGTACGGCTGGACAGTCTGCTTTCACTTGCCTTTAATCAGTCAAGGAGCAGACTTACGGGACTTATAGAAGGGGCAAAGGTATATGTCAACGGGCGGCTTATTACAAGTAACGGATATCAGCCGGAGGAAGGCGATATTATTTCGGTTCGCGGCATGGGCAAGTTCCGTTACGAATATGCAGGCGGCAGAACCCGCAAGAACAGAATAAGTGTGGTAATAAACAGATATATATAAGGATGGAAAACAGATAATGAACCGACATAAAACAGGCATAAAAGGATATTTTTTCGCAGCGGCAGGCTTTGCTCTGGCGCTGATACTGGATCAGCTGACCAAGTATCTGGCTGACCTGTATCTGAAAGACAGACCGGCAAAGGTACTCATAGACGGTGTGTTTGAGCTTAGATATCTGGAAAACAGGGGGGCCGCATTCGGCATGATGCAGAATATGCAGTACGCTTTTATTGCGGGGGCCGTTGCAGTATGCATCATTATTCTTTTCCTATATATCAAGATGCCTCACACATTCAGATACCTTCCATTACGAATATGTGCTGTCCTCTTATTTGCTGGAGCGGTTGGAAATATGCTCGATCGTATCAGACTGAATTATGTAATTGATTTCTTTTATTTCAGGCTGATTGATTTCCCGATTTTCAATGTCGCGGACTGTTACGTTGTAATAGCGTGTGTAGTTTTTGCATTTCTTATCCTTTTCTATTACAGAGATGAGAATGATTTTAATTTCCTCAGCAGAAAGAAAGGGTGATATGACAGGATGGATGTGATTAATCTTACAGCCCGAAATTCAGGGGAAAGGATCGACAGATTTTTATGCAAAGATCTTGAGAGCCTTTCCCGTTCTTATTTACAGAAGCTTTTGAAAGACGGGGATATCAGTGTAAACGGAAAATCAGTGAAAGCCAATTATAAGGTGTCTGAGGGAGACGAGATACAGGTCTGTATCCCGGAACCAGAGAGCCCTGATATCCTCCCGGAAGACATTCCGCTCGATATCATCTATGAAGACGATGATATTCTTGTGGTAAATAAGCCAAAAGGTATGGTCGTGCATCCCGCCCCGGGACATTACAGCCATACGCTCGTAAATGCGGTGATGTATCACTGCGGGGATCAGCTGTCGGGAATTAATGGTGTTCTGAGACCGGGAATCGTGCACAGAATCGATATGGATACGACAGGCTCTCTGCTTGTATGCAAAAACGACCGCGCACATCAGATTCTTGCAGAGGAACTCAAGGAACATTCTATTACGCGGAGATATCACGCAATTGTGTGTGGAAATATAAAAACGGATAAAGGTACAGTGGACGCTCCGATCGGAAGGCATCCTGTGGATCGCAAGAAAATGAGTACAAAAGCCCCCAATGGAAGGCGTGCAGTTACGCATTATAAAGTGCTTGAACGTTTCGGAAATTACACATATATCGAGTGTGAACTGGAAACCGGAAGAACACACCAGATCCGTGTGCATATGGCAAGTATTGGTCATCCGATACTGGGAGATGCGGTATATGGTCCGGCAAAATGTCCATACGGGCTTCAGGGTCAGACGCTTCATGCAAAAATACTCGGAATTACGCATCCTTCAACCGGAGAATATATGGAATTCGATGCTCCGCTGCCGGAGTATTTTTCAGATCTTCTGGAAAGACTGAGAAGAAAATCATAACTTTTCATTGTAATACGTTCAATTTATAGTTATAATACTCATATGAAGTGCGTGATTTGTATATTTTTTTATGCAAAATCACAAATATAATTGGCGTAAAGGAGAGTGGCTTACAATGAAAACAAATACGATTATAACAATAGGACGAGAATTCGGAAGTGCGGGAAGAGAGATCGGATACAAGGTTGCCGAGGCATTTGACATTAAGCTGTATGATAAAGAGATGCTGGCACGGGCGGCAAAAGAGAGCGGTATCTGTGAGGAAATTTTTGAGACTCATGATGAGAAACCGACAAACAGTTTTCTGTATTCACTTGTAATGGATACATATTCTATGGGATATTCAGGAAATACATATACTGATATGCCCATTAACCATAAAGTATTCCTTGCACAGTTTGATGCCATTAAGAAGATAGCAGATGAAGGACCGTGTATTCTTGTGGGTCGCTGTGCTGACTATGCGCTTGAGTCATATAAAAATGTAGTAAGTGTATTCATTCATGCAGACCTGAATGCCCGCATCAGAAGAATTGCCCGTATTTACAATCTGACAGATGCAAAGGCCAAAGATATGATTCTGAAAACAGATAAGAAGCGTTCCAGCTATTATAATTACTATACAAACAAGAAATGGTCGGATGCAGAAAGCTATGAGCTCTGCCTGACCAGTTCGGAACTCGGAATTGACGGAACGGCGAAAGCTATTATCGATTATGTTCAGCTGAAAGAAAGCATCAGCAAGGAAAAGAGATTTGTGTAGCGGAAAATACGCGTAAAAGTAAATATCTGTAATGGAGAAATCTCCCGGCGGGTCATAGATCAGCCGGGAGATTTCTGCAGGTTCAGTTTTCCTTTGCGCGGAAATGTATTTTGCGTTCCGGCCATCCGGAAATATTGCCGGAAAGGATTGCGTGGAACATTCTTTCTCTGGCGCCGGGGTGTTCTGTGTTGAGCTGCTTCAGCAGCTCTTTTGCATACTGACGTTTTGTATAACCATCCACCGGACATTTGCTCTTGACTACCGGAAGATTATATTTGTTCTTAAAACCGATCACATCCATTTCATCTACAAACATGAGCGGCCGGATAACGGTGAGATCCATCCGGTCCAGATAAGTTCTCGGTGAAAACGAATGAAATCTTCCTTCAAAAATCAGTGAGAGAAGCATTGTTTCGATAATATCATCTTTGTGATGTGCATATGCAACTTTATTGCAGCCCATTTCCTTGATTGCCTGATTGAGGGCTCCTTTCCGCATCTTGGCACAGAGAGAGCAGGGGTTGCTCTCTTTACGTATATTGAAAAGAATATCGTAGATTTCAGACTTAACGATCTTGTACGGAACCTGCATCTCATTGCAGAGCGACTGGATCGGAGAAAGATCAAAGTCTTCAAATCCGAGATCTACTGTTACTGCACTGAGTTCAAATTTCTTTGGATAAAAGCGCCGAAGACCGTGGAGAGCATAAAGAAGTGTCAGACTGTCTTTTCCGCCGGATATTCCTACTGCGATATGATCGCCTTCCTGTATCATATCATATTCGTCAACGGCTTTTCGTGTATAGCTTAGTAAACGCTGTAACTGCATAATTCTGTTGGATCCTTTCTCTTATGATACATATTTTTATATTATACTGATCAGAGGCCAGGATTACAAGAGGCGTATGTATGTAAACCGGTCAGACTGCAGTAAATTATACCTCGCGGAGCCTGACTGCACCTGCAGCCTGTCTGCGCCGGTTCTCATCGATTGCCGCATAGTGTTTTTTGGTCGTGTTGACGTCTTTGTGCCCGAGAACATCCGCAACGAGGTAAATATCACCTGTCTCCTTATAGAGTGCCGTACCATAAGTACTGCGCAGCTTATGGGGGGTGATTTTCTTATTCGGAGTCACCTCACGGGCGTATTTCTTGACCATATTCTCGACAGCCTGCACGCCCATACGTTTCCTTTGAGTAGAAAGAAAAAGAGCGTTCTCGTGGCCGGGGAGCGGGATAGTAGTTTTGCGTGTCGTATACATATAGGTTTTGAGGGCATTTTCGACCTCCTCACCGAAATAGACGACCATTTCATTTCCGCCTTTCCGAGTCACCTTAATCCCGTTATTTTTGAAATCGACATCCTGTATATCAAGTCCCACACATTCGGACACTCGGATACCTGTTCCGAGAAGAAGAGTCAGGATCGCCAGATCACGGTTTTTTGTCTTTTCATAATATACTTTACGCTGACCGGTAAGATTGTCACCGCCGTGGTCCACATAATCAAGAAGCTTGGCCACCTCATCAGTATCGAGTCGGATGATGGCTTTGTCGTGAAGCTTCGGCATATCGACCAGTAAAGTCGGATTCTTAGTGATTGCCTGTCTTTTATAGAAATAGCCGTAGAAACTTCTCAGGGCCGACATCTTGCGTGCAAGTCCTTTTTCCGTGTTCGTGATCTGTTTCTTTTCGTCGTTTTCATACACCTTAAGATATTCCTGATATTCCTCGATATCAACAGGCTCCAGACGTTCCAGATCCTGCAGCGTAAACTGATCGATCGTATAATTTTTATATACCGGATTATTTTCCATTAAAAAATGAAAGAAAACACGGATATCATATGCATAGGAAATACGTGTCCTTGCCGACGTGGTCGGCTCGATCGCACGAAAATAATCCTTTGCAAACGGCGGCAACGTCTTAAGGATTGATCTGAGACGCAGTGTATTGTCAATATATTTCTGTTCATGGTAAGTTTTTGTTGATGATGTTTCTGGTTTTTCTGTAGTTCCCATAATTATTTAACCTCTTATCATTGATAAACCCAAACTGATAAAATTAACCATTTATAGACTAATTATAGCTGAAACAAATCTTTTTGTCTATATCTTTTGGAAAAATCGGTATTTGTCGTATAGATAAAAGTGTGTGGATAAGAGGCCGGATCAGACTCTTCCGTACTGCTCCGGCCTTAAGTGGGTGTATAATATATATCAATACATAGGGATGTATATTGATACCATCAATATAATACTGAATCATTATAGGCAATAATCAGATTCTGACCTGCCTGTATGTCATCTGAATCCAGGTTATTCATATCTTTGAGCACCTGTACATATTCAGCTACGGAATTATATTCATCTGTCATTGTGTCTTCAGCGATTGACCAAAGTGTATCCCCTGACTGGATTTCGATACTCTTGTAATATTTATATACAGTATCACCGGCAGATGCTTTTTCGTGTGCAGACACAAGAAATGCACCGAATGATATGCAGATAACCATCATTAAAATTATACCTGTAAAAAGTCTTCTGAAACGCTTTTTAACGGAATTGCGTGATACTCTCTTTCTCATCTTGAAACCCCTTCTTCATCATTAGAAAATAATACTCATTTACCTCTTTTAACAACGCAGATAATATTGTATACAAGTATACTTTGAATCGAACATTCATTCATGCAAACAGCTGTTCTATATTTGATATTATATTGCACGAACATTTGTTTGTCAATAGTAAAATCGAACATATTTTCGCAACAAATGTTTGCTTTTTCGGATTTGCTGTGGTAGTATAATAGGTAGTAAAATTATCGGAGGAAGTTATGGCTAAAGGAAAGATAAGCAAAAAACAGCAGGAAATATTAGAATATATCAAGATGCAGATTCTGCAGAGAGGATTTCCGCCGGCAGTCCGTGAGATATGTGAGGCAGTCAATCTTAAATCCACTTCTTCTGTCCACTCCCACCTTGAGACTCTTGAGAAGAACGGATATATAAGAAGGGATCCCACGAAACCAAGAGCAATCGAAATCCTGGATGACAATTTCAATCTTACGAGACGTGAGATGGTTAATGTTCCGATCGTAGGTCAGGTAGCTGCGGGTCAGCCGATCCTGGCTCAGGAGAATATCGAGGACTACTTCCCCATTCCGATCGAACATATGCCGAATAAACAGACATTCATGTTGAAAGTAAAAGGCGAAAGCATGATTAATGCCGGAATCCTTGACGGAGATATGGTACTTGTTGAGGAAGACAGCACCGCTTCCAACGGGGATATGGTCGTTGCGCTTGTAGATGACAGCGCGACTGTAAAGACTTTCTATAAGGAGGAAGGCGTTTACCGCCTCCAGCCTGAAAATGATTTTATGGATCCGATCATTGTGAAGGAAGTTTCTATTCTCGGCAAAGTAATCGGAGTGATCAGACTTTTCAAATAGGCAATTTCGAATATTAAAACAGCAGCCTGTAGAATTTTTAAATTACAGGCTGCTGTTTTATGCCTTTTTATGTGTTTCAATATGAGGGGCTATTCAGAAAGTTCTTCAACTGTGATGTCCTTTCCGTCTTTCCAGATCCTTTCCAGATCGTAAAACAGACGATTATCTTTGTCAAATACGTGGACGATGATATCCCCGAAATCGAGCAGGATCCAGCTTGAATTTGCACGCCCCTCCCTCTGCTTGAGATGATAGCCTGCTTTGTGCAGCTCTTCCTCCACATTGTCGACCAGGGCATTTACCTGACTGTCGCTGTTTCCGTTTGCGATGATGAAGTAATCAGCGAGTACAGAGACTCCGGTGATATCGATAATCTTGATATCTTCGCCTTTTTTGTCGCTGAGGGCATCATATGCGATGCGTGCCATCTCTTTTGACTGGTTCATTTCATGCCTCCTTTTATTTACTGTTATGATTTATAGATTGTTCATATTATATGATTATTCTATTTTTTGTAATAATCGCAGGTGCTTACTGTCATGGGGTCCACTGCTTTCCCGCCGTCGTCCAGATAACGGACGGTATTTTTTGCAGAGAGATAGACAGCCTGGTCAATATCCTGAAATACAATGCTGCGGATTTCCTCCAGTCCGGGGATGATCCTTCGATTTGGTTCAATATAATCCGCAATATAAATGATCTTTTCGAGCAGTGTCATGCCAGGCCTTCCGGTTGTATGCCAGGTGATCGCATCAAGGATCTCCTGGTCTTTGACTTTATATTTATGACGGGCAAGGTATGCACCCAGTTTTGCATGGACAAGTGCAGGCATCTCCAATTCTGATTCCGTAAGCTGAATATCATATTTCCTGCACAGCTTGATCTGCTCTTTTGCAGAACAGTATTTGCCGCAGTCATGCAGAAGTCCTGCTGTCAGTGCTTTCTGGATATCTGCTCCATAGCACATTGCAAGTGAAGCTGCTGTGTACATGACGCCGATCGTGTGCTCAAAGCGTTCCTTTTTCAGTTTTTCAGCCAGATCTTTACGGATCTCGAGAAGCTCTTCTGTCATAACTGTCAGATTCTCCTTTATTCTGATTTTATCTTATAGAGAGCGTTGCTATGGATATATTCTGATACGGCATCCGGCACCATATCGCGGATGCTCAGGCCTTTTTCTGCTCTCCTGCGTATTGTTGTTGAAGAAATCTCCACAAGAGGCGCCTGCAGAAGCCGGATATCCGCTCTGTATTTTTCGTTCAGATACCGGATTTGGGCCTGCATACTCTCCGTGTCTTTGTCGTCCCGCATTGCTGCAAGAATGGTACAGGATGGAAAGATCTCGCGGAAGTTTTTCCACTGCTCGATGGAAAACAGCGAGTCCGCACCGAGTATGAAATAGAATTTATGCTCCGGATATAATTCACGCAGTGCTTTCATCGTACTGTAAGTGTACGAATGTTTTTTTGCCGTTGCCTCATAGAGGTTCAGGCGGAAATAAGGCACGTCGTCCGTTGCCAGCCTTACCATCTCAATGCGGTCGTCCAGAGATACCCCACTCTCATCTGTCGTCTTATGAGGCGGATTCCCGTTGGGGAGAAACCATATTTCATCCAGATGGAAATTTTCGTAGGCAAATTCTCCGAGAAGAAGGTGTCCGATGTGGATCGGGTCAAACGTACCGCCCATGATTCCTATTTTCATATGATTCACCCTGCATCCTACTGCGGAAGGACGATCTTCTTCTTATCGTCTTTTCCTTCACGGTAAAGCACGATCTTCTTGCCGATGACCTGCACGATCTGTGAGCGGGTACGCTCGGCAATGATCTCAGCCAGTTCACGGGGATCGTCAGCGCAGTTCTTAAGGACGCTGATCTTGATCAGCTCCCGTGCAGCAAGTGCCTCTGAGATTGCTTCTGTGAGCCCGGGTGTCATACTGGATTTTCCGACCTGGAAGATCGGTTCCATTTTCATGGCAAGGCTTTTTAAATAAGCTCTCTGTTTTGTTGTCATCGTTCTCTCCTTTTTTATCTGTGATAACTGTTATGAGTTTTATTATTCGGGCTTCCGGATTATTTATAATAATCAAACTGAAGTCCGTACATCCTGACTGAGTCGCCTTCCTGGATGCCTTTCGCCTCCAGTTCATCGAGAATGCCGGTCTCTTTTAAGAATTTCTGGAAGAATGCAAAGCCTTTCTCTGAATCCAGATTTGTATAACCGAGCATTTTCTCGATCTTCGGTCCCTCCACAACATATATGCCATCTTCTACTTCCACTGTATAAGGAAGCTCTTCATAGATCAGCTCGTCCTCCGGGAAATACTCCTGCTCAAATACAACAGGGGTGCGATCCATGGTATCAAGCTCTGAGCTTACATAATAGAGAAGCTCGGATACTCCCTTTCCTGTTGCACCGGAGATCGGAAATACACGGATTCCTTTCGGTTCGAATTCCTGTTTCAGGCGTTCTACGGGATCTTCCTCCGGATCATAGATCAGATCTGTCTTATTGGCTGCGATCACCTGTGGCCGTTTTGCAATATCCGGATTATAAGCCTCAAGTTCTGCATTGATCTTATAGATATCATCAATTGGATCACGGCCTTCTGTTCCTGCAGCATCTACCACATGGATCATAAGTTTTGTGCGCTCGATATGGCGCAGAAACTCATGGCCAAGTCCGACTCCCTCGGAAGCGCCTTCGATAAGTCCGGGGATATCTGCCATGACAAACCCCTTCGCGCCGTCCAGATCCACGACACCGAGGTTTGGGCTCAGTGTAGTAAAGTGGTAGTTGGCGATCTTCGGCTCTGCGTTTGTCACTCTGGAAAGGAGGGTGGATTTCCCCACATTCGGGAAACCGATCAGGCCGACGTCGGCAATTACTTTGAGTTCCAGGTTAACCTCGAGCTCGCGTGCCGGCTGACCGGGCTGCGCATATTTCGGTACCTGCATAGTTGCAGTTGCAAAATGCTGATTGCCAAGGCCGCCTTTCCCGCCTTTTAGCACTACCTGCCGGCGATTATCTCCCGACATATCTGCAATGACTTTCCCTGAAACTGCTTCTTTGATGACAGTGCCTTCCGGTACATACAGCACGAGATCCTTTCCATCTTTGCCGTGGCATCTGCGCTTCCCGCCGGGCTCACCGTCTCCGGCCGCGTATTTGCGTCTGTGGCGGTAGTCAGACAGGGTATTAAGTCCTTCGTCTACTTCAA
>ERZ1643246.2865-NODE-2865-length-15627-cov-41.297521_pt1 | contig 15627 bp, 14 predicted proteins | sample MGYA00579265_ERZ1643246 | MGnify/ENA primary metagenome ERZ1643246 (study PRJEB29033, sample SAMEA4952261) | chicken gut metagenome | biome: Broiler Chicken; feature: Gastrointestinal Tract; material: Caecum | place: Ireland | collected 2018 | study: Broiler... | reverse complement strand
GTTGTGGCTGCGATCATGGCACTTGACCGCTGTATCCGGAATGATGGAATCCAGCGGGGAAGCATTTATGATGAGCCGGGGCGCGGGCTGTTGGTGTTTTAGATGGAAAAATTATAATTGAGTATGATTTAAAGGGGCATTTCGATGGGAGGATAGATAGCAATGGGATTTTTCAGTTGGCTGGGTTTTGGAAGGCCCAGGGATGCGCCGGAAGGCACAAAATCAGAAAGAACTGGTCTGCCAGAGATCACAGATAACGTTCGTGACTCTGGGCAGACCTTTTTCTTTGGCACGGCAAGCTCCGGGGAGCGGGTGGATGAGAAGTCTGCCATGCAGATCTCCACGGTGTATGCCTGTGTCCGGCTCCTGGCGGAAACGGTGGCGGGACTTCCGCTTCACCTATACCGCTACACAGACAGCGGAGAGGGGAAAGAGAAAGCCATAGACCATCCGCTGTATAAGATCCTTTACCGGCAGCCGAATCCGGAGATGACCAGTTTCACGTTCCGGGAGACGATGATGACCCACCTGCTTTTATGGGGCAACGCTTATGCACAGATCATCCGGGATGGGAAGAACACGGTATTGGGAATGTATCCTCTGCTCCCGGAAAATGTGGAGGTAGACCGGGATGAGGCGGGAAACCTTTACTATATCTACCACGCCTACACCGATGAGGTTCCGGGAGAGCAGAACCAGGATATCTATTTCCGTTCCGATGAGATCTTCCATATCCCTGGCCTTGGATTTAACGGGCTGGTCGGCTTCTCCCCTATCGCCATGATGAAGAACAGCCTGGGCACAACGCTGGCGGTAGAGAAATACGGCGCCTCTTTCTTTAAGAATGGGGCGCAGCCCAGCGGCGTGCTGGAGCATCCGGGGGTGTTAAAGGATCCCGGCAAGATCCGGGAAAACTGGTCTGCGGTCTATGGCGGGGCGAACAACGCCCACAAGGTAGCCGTTCTGGAGGAGGGGATGACCTACAAGCCCATCTCCCTGCCACCGGAGGACAGCCAGTTTTTATCCACCCGCCAGTTTGGCGTGGAGGAGATCTGCCGGATCTTCCGTGTGCCTCCCCACATGGTACAGGACCTGCAGCATGCCACCTACTCCAATATTGAGCATCAGTCCATCGACTTTGTGGTACACACCCTGACGCCCTGGCTGGTGCGCTTCGAGCAGGCCGTGAGCAAAGACCTTCTTCTGGAGGAGGAGCAGGATGAGTATTTCACCAAGTTCAACGTGGACGGACTATTACGAGGGGATTATCAGAGCCGGATGAACGGCTACGCCACTGGCATCAGCAATGGCTTCCTTTCGCCCAATGATATCCACCGACTGGAAAACATGGACCTGATCCCGGCGGAGGAAGGCGGGGATGACTATTACCTGAATGGCGGCTATGTAAAGCTAAGGGATGCAGGGAAATTTGCGGATGCGGGACAGACAAGTACCGCACAGGACCCGCCAGCGGAGGAACCGGATGAAGAAGACCCTGCAGACTCGGAAGGATTGCAGGAAAGTTCGCCAGACAGTGAAAACCGGCAGAGTGAGAGTATGCCGAAGAAAAGAGAAAGGAGAATGATCCAATGAAGAGATTCTGGAACTGGATCAGAAATGAAGCCGGCGGCCGTGTCCTCCGCCTGGAAGGGCCCATTGACGAGGAGTCCTTCTGGGGCGATGAGGTAACACCGAAGGCATTTCGGGAGGAGCTGGAGGCGGACTCCGGCGACATCACGGTCTGGATCAACAGTCCGGGCGGAAACGTGTTTGCGGCTGCTGAGATCTACACGATGCTCAGGGACTATCAAGGGGTGGTTACCGTCAAGATCGACGCCATTGCCGCGTCAGCTGCCTCTGTGATCGCCATGGCCGGGAACAAAGTCCTCATGTCTCCCGTAGCCATGCTGATGGTCCATGATCCCAGCACCATTGCCATGGGTAACGCCAGGGACATGGAGAAAGCCATCCGCACCCTCAACGAGGTCAAGGAGAGCATCATCAACGCCTATGCCTTTAAGACCGGGCTTACCCACAGCCGCATTGCAAAGCTCATGGAAAATGAGACCTGGATGAATGCCAAAAAGGCCGTGGAGCTGGGCTTTGCGGATGAGATCCTCTTTGAGGCGGTGGAGCCAGAGGAGGACCCGGGCAAAGAAGACCCAGATGAGGGTGAGAATGATCCCGATCCGGACGAAGAAAAGAAGGAGAGCATCCATCTGACTGCGCAGATGTTTTCCTCCCGGCAGATGGGGCTTACGATCTTAAACCGTCTGGGTGTCCGGGAAGAGAAGCCGCCTTCGGGCGCACCCAAACCGCCAGTGGTGGGCAAGCCGCCTACCAGACCGGAACCGCCGGAAAGACCGGTCCTTGACCTGGACGGCAAAACGGAGGACGGCAGCGTCCCCTATAATATTCTGTTAAAACAGCTGGAGTGCATGAGATGATGCGCCCCGGCTTTTTTTATACCCAAAATTCATGAATTTGCGGAGGTACACGATTATGAGCAAGATTTTGGAACTGCGCAGCAAGCGCAACGCACTCTGGGAGCAGACCAAAGCATTCCTGGAGAAGAACCGCGGCGAGAACGGCCTTGTGGCCCCGGAAGCCGTGGAACAGTACAACAAGATGGCACAGGAGGTCAAAGACCTGGGAGCAGAGATCGAGCGGCTGGAGCAGCAGGCCCAGCTGGATGCCCAGCTTGCCGCGCCCACTTCCACTCCTGTCCATGGCACGCCCAGGGGAGGCACCCCGAAGGATAAGAATCCCCGCCCTACCGCTACGGATGAGTACCGGGACGCCTTCTGGAACATGATCCGTGCCCGTGGGAATTACGGAGAGATCCACAATGCCCTGTCCATCGGCCAGGACTCTGAAGGTGGCTACACTGTGCCGGATGAGTTTGAGCGCCGCCTGGTGCAGGCCCTTGAGGAGAACAACATCTTCCGCGGGTTTGCCACGGTGATCCGCACCAGCTCCGGCACCCGCAAGATCCCCATCGCCCAGGATGACGGGGAAGCCACCTGGATCGATGAGGGCGAGGAGATCCCGGAGAGCGACACCAGCTTCGCCCAGACCATGCTGTCCGCCTACAAGCTGGGTACGATGATCAAGATCTCCAACGAGCTTCTGAACGATTCCGCTTTTGACCTGGCCACCTATATCGCCCAGCGTTTCGGTGTGCGCATGGGCAACGCGGAGGAAAAGGCGTTTATCACCGGAGACGGCGTGGGCAAGCCTACCGGCCTTCTGGATGACGCCGGCGCCCAGGTGGGCGTGACAGCAGCGGCCGAGGATGCGGTCACCTTTGATGAGATCTTCCAGCTCTATTACAGCTTAAAGTCCCCCTACCGCCGCAAGGCGCAGTTTTTGTGCAATGAGGCGCTGGTGCTGCAGCTGATGACCATCAAGGACAACAACGGCAACTATATCTGGAAGCCGGGCCTGGATATCGGCAAGCCGGACACCCTGTTGAACCGCCCGCTGAAAACATCCGCCTTCATGCCGGCCGCGGCGGCAGGGAACAAAGCCATGGTGTTTGGCGATTACAGCTACTACTGGATCGCCGACCGCACCAACCGCACGTTCCGCCGGCTGAACGAGCTGTATGCCCGCACTGACCAGGTCGGTTTCCTGACCACCCAGCGAGTGGACGGCAAGTTGATCCTCCCCGAAGCTGTGAAGTGCCTGCAAATGAAGGCAGGGGCCTGATGGGAAGGGGGTGCCGGCCATGGCGCTGATCCCGCTGTTTGAAGCGAAGACCTACCTTCGGGTAGATTCCAGTGATGAGGACGTCCTGGTCGGCGTCCTCTTATCTTCTGCCGAGCAGCTCTGTGTGGAGGTGGCAAGGCTGACCCAGGAGCAGTGGAAAGCCATCGACGCCCTTGCCTGTGATGCGGAGGGGAACATCCTCCCGACGGATACGGACCTGTATACCGAAGAAGAGCTGGAGCAGATCCGCAGCGTCATGCGCGTGGCCATCCTGTATGCCCTTGGGTATCTATACGAACACCGGGAGGAGGCGGACCACCGAAGTCTTACACTGACGCTTCGGAGTCTCCTCTTTTCTATTCGGGAAGGGGTGGTGTGATGGAGATTGCCAGAATGAACGAGCGGATCATTATCGAGAAGAACGCTGTGGCGGTAGATAAGATCGGGAATCACGTCAACACCTGGGAAGAGTATTTTTCCTGTTACACCTATGCTTCGACCTATGAGGCACAGGAATCGGGGGATGAAGTGAAGGAGGAAAACCGCAGTGTGACCTTTTCTGTGCGCTACTGCCGGGAGACAGCCGCAGTCACTTCCACCGGATACCGCATTCATTTCCATGGGGATATCTACAACATCCTTTCCATAGACCCGATGAACTACCAGAGGAAAGAAATCCGATTTGTCTGCAGAAGGGAGGCGCGGACATGAGCAGGAACTGCAGCATTGATGAACTTGCCGATGTGATCAACGAGGGCCTGAAGGAATACGCAGAGCTTTCCGCCTCCCAGGTGAAATCCGCTGTACGAAAGACCGCCAGGACGGTGCGTGGGGAAATCGCGTCCGGGGCGCCGGTCCGCACCGGCCAGTACGCGAAGAGCTGGAGGGTAAAGACCACGGAGGAAAACAGCCAGAAACTCGTCCAGACGGTGTATTCCCCAACCCGGTATATGCTGGCACATCTCCTGGAAAAGGGCCACGCCAAACGGGGCGGAGGACGTGTGGCCGGAAAGCCCCATATCGCCCCGGCGGAGGCGACCGGCATCAAGCAGCTGGAAGGCCTGATCGAAAAAGCCCTGAAAGGATAGGTGGTGCGCATGACCCATGACGATGTATTGGCTTTGATGGAGGCGATCCGGGCAGCTACCGGCTGTTCCTATGCCTATGACCACTTCGCGGAAGGGGAAAGCCCGGACCCGCCTTTTGTATGTTTCCTCTATCCCCAGGCGGCAGAGTTCGGGGCGGATAATATCGTCTACCACAGCTTCCGCCATCTGGATATCGAGGTGTACACCGACCTAAAGGATCCGGAACTGGAACAGAAGGTGGAGGCGGTACTCTCCGCTTATGAGCTTTTCTACCACAAGTCCGAAGTCTGGATCGAGGAAGAAAAGATGTATGAAGTGCTTTATGAGCTGACCGTCTGAAAAGGCGGCTTTTATTTTGTGAAAGGAGAACGCCATGAGCAATTCCAATAAGGTCAAGTTCGGCCTGAAGAACTGCCACTACGCCAAGGCGACCTTTGACGAAGATGGCAATGTGACCTATGAAAAGCCCATCCGGATGCCGGGTGCCGTTTCCCTGAGCATGGACCCGGAGGGCGAGAACGAGAATTTCTATGCCGATGACATCGTGTACTATGTCATCAACAACAACTCCGGCTACAGCGGTGATTTGGAACTGGCGCTGATCCCGGAGAACTTCTTAAAGGACATCCTCCATGAAGAGGAGGACGCCAACGGCGTGATGGCGGAGAATGCTACGGTATCCTATGAGCGGTTCGCCCTGCTCTTTGAGTTTTCCGGAGACGCCAAGGCGATCCGTCATGTACTCTACTGCTGCAGCGCGAGCCGTCCGGCTATGGAGGGGCAGACCGCGGAGGATGAGAAGGAAGTACAGACGGAAACGCTGACCCTGTCGGCAACGGCCCTTGCCAACGGCTATGTGAAGGCAAAGACCAGCGCCAATACCAGCGCGGAGGTTTATAACGCCTGGTATGACGCGGTGTATGAGCCCCAGCAGACTGCTGTGGAGCCGGACACGGAGGAAGAGGAAGAAATCCCGCAGGGTTAACCGATACCGGAATATGGGCAGGGCCAGACCCCCTGCCCGCTTACATGAAATGGAGGAAATCAAAATGGCAGTGACGAAGACGATTGAGATTGATGGCAAGCAGGTTAAGTTTAAGGCGAGCGCCGCAGTTCCCCGGCTGTACCGGGTCAAGTTCGGGCGTGACATTTATAAGGATCTCCGGATGCTGGAAAAAAGCGTGGGGGATAACGATGAGGACGCTTCCAATATGGACCTGTTCAGCCTGGAACTGTTTGAAGATCTGGCGTGGCTCATGGCCCGCCATGCAAGCCCGGAGGAAGTGCCGGATAACCCGGAGGACTTCCTGGATCAGTTTAATACCTTTTCCATCTATCAGATCCTTCCACAGCTCATTGACCTGTGGGGGCTGAACGTGCAGACCACGGTGGAAGCAAGAAAAAACCTCGCAAAAGTGAGCGGGAAATGACAACGGCCCTGTTCATGCTCCGCTGTGTGCAGCTGGGGCTTAGTATCCAGGACCTTGACCTGCTCACGATTGGGATGGTGGAGGAGATGATGATCGAGAGCCAGAATGACAGCTACCCCTATAAGCAGCTGGCCAGTCAATCGGATATGGACAAATTCTAATGTACCCAAAACAGACGAACGTGCTTATATGGATATGCCTGGATGTGCTTTTGACGAAAAAATCCCCGTCAAGCTTTGCGGCTTGGTGGGGAAACATTTTAGATGATTTCAAAGTCAAGTATCTTTTCGCAGAATATTCAGATATTCATCGTATGAGTAGATTTTCGCTTTTCCCGCTTTATCTGTCTGCTTAAGAATACCCTTTTCCAGGAGAAGGGCCACCACCTTAGCTACAGTGTTGTATGAGAGTGACAATGCGGCTGCTGTTTTCTGAATGTCTATGATTGGATTTGCCTCAAGGTAGGTAAAAACTTTAAGGACATTCGGCCTTTGACGACTGGAAACATCATCAAGCAGAGAGATGCTTTTATCGTGAAGTGCCGTGAGTTTATCTACGGTCTGGGTCGCATCATCAGCTGACTCAGCAAACGCCTGCAGAAAAAACGTTACCCATTGCTCATAGTCACCCGTACGCCTGACTTCTGTCATCCGGTCATAATACTCGATTCGATTCATTTTCAGGTAATACGAAATGTATAGGGCGGGTGTGGACAAGACACCTTTTTCCATCAGGAATAATGTGATCAGCAGTCTTCCGACACGTCCGTTTCCGTCAAGAAAAGGATGGATCGTCTCAAACTGATAGTGGATAAGTGAAGCCTGAATGAGAGGATCCGTATTGCTTTCGCTGTTCATATATTTTTCAAGGTCAGACATGGCTGCCTGCATATCTTCCGGATTTGGTGGGATATAGCGCGCATTTTTTATGGTACTCCCCTGACCACCGATCCAGTTTTGGGAATAGCGAAATTCTCCAGGACTTTTTTCCTGACCGCGCACACCTTCCATAAGTACAGCATGCGTTTCTTTGATCAGGCGATTGCACAGAGGAAGGCTGTTTAAACGTTTGATAGCGAATTCTGTAGCACGGATATAATTTACGACATCGGATACATTCTGATTGGCGTTTTCATCCCTGAGCGGGTCAAGGATATCATCCAGAGTACACTGCGTCCCTTCGATTTGTGAAGACAACAAAGCTTCTTTCCGGACATACATGGAAATAAAAAGATCCATGTTTGGGATTCTGCAGGCTAACCCTTCCAGAACAGCGATTTTTCGATTCGCATCGACCAGATTTGCAACCAGGTTTTCGTTTAATTCAATATCCGGAACAGGGGGCAGGGGCGCCGGACGGAATGATTGATATGCCATCTCTCCGGATAGGTTTGTGATGAATGATCCTGCACGGTTTTGCATAAGATCTCCTTTCTCCCATGGAACATGGAACTTGAAAATTCTACGTCCATTATAGCATAGAAAATTCAGCAAATCAAGATTAAGTGAAATAAAATCAAAATGAAATTTCACAATAACGAGTTAAATTGAAATTTCAAGAGCGGTTTTCAAAGAGAAATTTCAAGTTTAATATGTGCTTCAGTCGATCGTCTATTCGTTTGGACTGAAAGTAGAACTGTGTCCCCTTCTGATACATGAGGGCTATTAAGCCCGGAAACGGAGGTGTCCACCTATGGCTTCAAGGATCCAGGGGATTACGGTTGAGATCGGCGGCGATACCACAAAGCTCTCGTCTGCCTTATCCGGCGTCAATAAGGAGATCAAGAACACCCAGTCCCAGCTGAAGGATGTGGAGAAGCTCTTAAAGCTGGATCCTACCAATACCGAGCTCCTCGCGCAGAAGCAGCGCCTCCTTGGGGATGCCATCAAGGAAACCAAAGCTAAGCTGGACACCTTAAAGACGGCGGCATCCCAGGCCAATGAGCAGCTCCAGAAAGGGAATATCACAAAGGAGCAGTACAACGGCCTCCAGCGTGAGATCCAGGAGACCGAGCAGAAGTTAAAATCCCTGGAAGAACAGGCGGCAAAGACCAATACGACCCTCCTTAAGATCGATGAGGTCGGCGGGAAGTTAAAAGACGTAGGGGATAAAGTCTCCGGTATCGGAAAAGCCCTCATACCGGTGTCCGCCGGCGTAACTGCCCTTGGGACGGCAGCGGTCAAGATGACATCGGATTTCGACTCCGGCATGAGCCGCGTGGCTGCCATCTCCCAGGCAACCGATGAGGAGCTTGCAAGACTCCGTCAGACTGCCAAGGATCTTGGCGCTTCCACCGCGTTCTCTGCCTCCGAGGCCGCGGCCGGTATGGAGAACCTGGCAAGCGCGGGCTTTGAGGTAAATGAGATCATTGAAGCCATGCCCGGTATGCTGGACCTTGCCGCTTCCAGCGGGGAGGATCTGGCAAGCAGCGCAGACATCGCGGCGTCTACCCTGCGAGGTTTTGGCATGGACGCCAGTGAAGCCGGCCATGTGGCGGATGTCCTGGCACAGAATGCGGCGGCGACTAATGCGGCAGTGGCGGATACCGGAGAGGCCATGAAATATATCGCACCGCTTGCCAATACGGTAGGCCTTGAGTTTGAAGAAGTGGCAGCTTCCATCGGTATCATGGCCAACGCGGGCATCAAAGGCAGCCAGGCCGGCACGACTCTGCGTGGCGCCCTCTCTCGTCTGGCAAAACCTACCGACCCGATGATCGCCAAGATGGACGAGTTGGGTCTTTCTTTTTATAATGCGGACGGGCAGATGAAGTCTCTCTCCGAGATGGTCTCCATGCTTCAGACAAACATGGAAGGACTGACGGACGAACAGAAGCAGAATGCTTTAGTGACCCTGTTCGGCCAGGAAGCCCTCTCCGGCATGATGGTCTTAATGGAAGCAGGGCCGGAGCAGATCAACGCGCTGACCGATTCTTATCGGAACTGTGACGGCGCGGCCGCCAGCATGGCCCAAACCATGATGGACAACCTGGGCGGCGATCTGGAAGAACTGGGCGGTTCCATTGAGACCCTTGCCATTTCTGTTGGTGAGATCATGATTCCGGTCATCCGGGAGATTGTGGCAAAGCTGCAGGAGTTTATGGATCGATTAAACGCCCTGGACCCCGCCACCAAGGAACTGATCGTCAAGATCGGCCTTGTGGTGGCGGCTCTGGGGCCGTTTCTTTTGATCCTTGGGAAGATCACTTCGGTGGCCGGTTCCGCCATGCAGGGGTTTGTGAAGCTCGCCCAGGGCGCAAGACTTCTGGTAACGAATGTCTCCGGCGCAAGCGGCATCTTTGGAAAGCTGGGGGCGGCACTTGGCGGGATTTCGGCGCCTGTCATGGCGGTGGTGGCTGTCATCGGGACACTTACCGCCGCGTTTATGACCCTGTGGAACACCAATGAGGGGTTCCGTACCGCTATTACGGAGATCTGGAATGGGATCGTGGCCACGGTCCAGGGTTTCTGCCAGGAGATCGTGGAAAAGATCAATGCCCTGGGTTTTGACTTCCAGAACATCACAGAGGTGCTGAAAGCCATCTGGAATGGATTCTGCAGTATGCTGGCCCCTGTGTTTACCGGTGCGTTCCAGCTGATCTCGGATACGCTTAGCGTGGTCCTGAATACCATCTCCGGCATCCTCTCTGTGTTTATCGGTGTCTTTACCGGGGACTGGAAAGCTGCCTGGGAAGGTGTAAAGCAGATCTTCGTGGGGATTTGGGAGTTTATTAAAAATACCTTTTCCAATATTCTGAACACACTGAAAGGTGTGGCGGATGCCTTCCTGGGGCTGTTTGGCACGGACTGGAACACGGTGTGGACCGGGATCAAAAACTTTTTTATTGGGATCTGGAACAGCATTTCCAGCTTCTTTTCCGGAGTGCTTTCCGGGATCCAGTCGGCAGCGACAACGGTATGGAATGCGGTGAGCGGTTTCTTCACCGCGGTTCTTACCGGAATCCAGACCACCTTTACTACGGTATGGAATGCAATTAAGACTGCGGTCACGACCGTGATGACCGCAATCCAAACTACCATTTCTGCGGTATGGAACGCCATCTCCACGGCGGTCTCCACCGTTTTAAATACCATAAAGACTGTGGTGCTGACCGTTTGGAATGCCATTAAAGCAGCCATTACCACAGTCATGACGGCGATCCAGACCACAATCACTACCGTCTGGAATGCCATTTATACCACCATTGAGCCGCTGCTTACAGCATTTAAGTATCTGTTTGAGACCATCTGGCAGGCGATTAAGCTTCTGATTGGGAACGCAATGACAGCGATCCAGACCACAGTCACCAATGTGTGGAACGCTATCGTTGCCTTCCTCACGCCGCTGCTCCAGGGAATCCAGACAACAGTGACTACAATCTGGAGTGCCATTAAGACGGTCATCACTACCGTGCTGGACGCTATCCAGACTGCGGTAACAACGGTATGGAATGCGGTCAAAACCGTGGTAACTACGGTATTATCGGCCATCCAGTCCGTGGTGACTACGGCATGGAATGCCATTCAGGGTACCGTTACAACCGTACTGAATGCCATTCAGGCAATCGTAACAACGGTATGGAATGCAATCAAATCAGTGATCACGACTGTGATGAATGCGATTCAATCCGTAGTTACTTCCGTCTGGAATGGGATCAAGTCTGCGGTCAGCACTGTGGTAAACGGCATCAAATCCGTGGTGACAACTGGTTTTAACGCGGCGAAGTCTGCAGTTTCCACAGCCATGAATGGCATTAAAACAGGGGTAACGACCATCTGGAACAGCGTGAAATCTGCCGTCTCCAGCACCATCAGTGGAATCACTTCGACCATCAAAACCGGTTTTAACAATGCGGTATCCTTTATTAAAGGGCTGGCCGGGCAGGCATTTTCCTGGGGTGCGGATATCATCAATGGGATTGTGAATGGGATCAAGTCCTGTATCAGCAATGTCGCCTCCGCGGTCACAAGCGTGGCAGATAAGATCCGCTCCTTCCTGCACTTTTCCGTGCCGGATGAAGGCCCTCTGGCCGATTTTGAAAGCTGGATGCCGGACTTCATGCAGGGGCTGGCAAACGGCATCAACAGCAACGTGACCGTAGTACAGGCAGCGGTCAATAGCCTTTCCAATACGCTCTCCAATGGCATCACCAGTTCCATGCAGGGAGTACAGACTGCCGTGACCCAGAGCTGGACAGGCATCACGGCTGCGGTCCAGGGAGGTTCCACAGCGGTAAACACAGCCATGAGCACAGTATGGGCCGGGCTGAAAACGAGTACTCAGGCCGCCTGGATGGGGATCCAGACCTCGACCACCACCTCCTGGGAAGGCATCCGTCTGGCAATCACCTCTGCAGCTTCTGGCGTTAAGGCTTCCCTGGATACTGTTTGGGCTGGTGTGGAGACATCCGCAAGAAAAGCATGGGCGGCGGTGACCGGAAACCTGAACACGGACTGGGGCGCGATCCAGGCCAATGTGACGAATGCAGCAAACGCGGTGAAGGCGGCGGTGGACGCTTCCTGGGCCTCTGTCCGTTCCGGGACGGCTAGTCAGTGGAGCGGCATCAGCGGGACAATTACTTCTGCGCTGACGTCCATGCGAAATACCAATGATACCGCCATGGGTGTCATGAAAAATACCATTGCAAACACCTGGACGGCTGTCAGGAGCAATACAACGACAAGCTGGAGCAGTATCAGGAATACGGTATCTACCGCCATGTCGGAGATCCGCACGGCAGTGTCCAATGGGATGAACAGCCTGAAATCGACGGTCTCTTCCGGGCTTGGCAGTATCCATTCCAGCTTTAGTAATACCTTTTCAAGCCTGGTAAGCTCTGCCTACAGCTGGGGAGCGGATATCTGTAGCCAGATGGCGTCCGGGATCCGTGCTAACAGTGGGTCCGTCCTTGCTGAGGCGAGATCCCTTGCCAGCCAGATCGATGACATCATCGGTTTCTCAGTGCCGGAAACCGGGCCTTTGTCCCATGCGGATGAATATATGCCGGATTTCATGGAGCTTCTGGCCAGGGGAATTAAAAGCGGCATGGGTGATGTGGTCAGCCGGGTAGAAACGGTAGCGTCCCGGATCCGGGAACTGATGGAGAGGATCCGCCCATCGGAAATGTCGCTCCCGCTGCTGAATCTCCCGGATTTCCCGAAAGGCGGATGGGGAGGCACTGGCCTTCCCGACCTTGCATTTGCCGGGAACGGCGGTACCACGACAACAAATCACCAACGCACCATCAACATGGGCGGCATCCATCTGACAGTGAATGGTTATCACGTCCAGGATGATGACCATCTGGCCACGATGGTGGCAAACAAGATCAATGACATGATGGATGAGGACAATTCGGTGTTCAAGTGACACCGGGCTGTCCTTTTATGTATGGAAGGAGACGATCATGCAAAGACAGCCAATCCTCACAAACCGGGATCTCAGCTTATTTGAACTCAAAACCCGGTTGGTACGAAATTATCTGACCTTTGCAGGGAAGAACAGCAAGGATTTCCTGCTCTATATCTCCGCCCCCGGTGTGTATGATTCCCCGGAGGCCGATGTGGAATTGACAAGCGTTCCCGGAAAGAACGGAGACATCATCCGGGAGAACGCCAAGAGCGGCCAGAGGCGGTTTAAGAACATCGACATCACCTATGACGCTTTCTTCTTCGACAGCCTCCCGGCGCGTACCGCAGCGGTAAAGAGCTGGCTGTTATCCCCAGTGGGCTATCAGGTCCTCCATGATACCTATGACCCGGATTTCTTCCGGATGGCCTTCTGCAAGGATGCGGTCTCCTTTGAAACGAAAGGGAAAAAAGGTGCGAGCATGGAGCTTACCTTCCATTGCCAGCCCCAGAGATGGAGCGTCGAAGGACAGAAAAAAGTGAAACTTCTGCGTCCCGGAGTAATCCGCAATCCCTATGATTTCCCGAGCAAGCCGATCCTCCGGGCTTATGGCAGCGGGGAAGCGAAGCTCTATGTAGGCACGGAGCTAATCACTATCAATGCCCTGGAGGGTTATGTGGACCTAAACTGTGAGACCCATAATGCCTATAACACCAGCGGCTTTTGCAATGACACGGTTAAGAGTGAGGACTTCCCGGAGTTCCTTCCGGGAAGGAACAGCATCTCCTGGACCGGCGGTATCAGCTACGTGGAGGTTACCCCCAGATGGTGGACGCTGTGATTCGGGGACAGGCGGAAAACGATGTGAAGGAGGTGAGCCCGGATGATCCCATGTCTGTATCAAAATACGGAGACGACTTTTACGACCAACGGGATCGGAAAGCTCTGCGATTCCATGTCCGCCAGGGTGGTGGAAAAACGGAACGGGAGCTATGAACTGAAGCTCACCTATCCTTCCGACGGCCTTCACGCGGAGGAGCTTTTAGAGGGTGCCATTATCCTGGCAAAACCATCGGAGAAAGCATCCTCCCAGCCCTTCCGCATTTACAAGATCACCACACCCCTTACCGGGCTCCTTGAGATCGCGGCAAGGCATATCCAATACCAGGAAAATTTCATCACCGTAAGTCCTTTCTCTGCCATTGGGAGCCAGACGGCGATAGCAGAACTGAAAAAACGGGCGACCACGGACTGTCCCTTCTCTTTCTGGACGGACATTGATTCAAAGGCGGTGTTCTCCTTTACCTCGCCTGCGACCATCCGCAGCTGCCTTGGCGGGATGGATGGGTCCCTCCTTGATACCTATGGCGGGGAGTATGAATGGGATATGTTTACCACGCTGCTTCACGCCCACCGGGGAGCGGATCACGGGGTGCGGATTGTCTATGGGAAGAACCTTATAGATTTCCAGATGGAACGTTCCATCGAAAATGTCATCACCGGGGTGCATCCCTACTGGAAGCACTCGGAAGACGGCACCCTGATGGAACTGCCTGAAAAAGTGGTGGTCATGGAACAGGAGGAAGGCACAGAACGTCCTTATGAGAAGATCACGCCTTTGGACTGTACCAGCCAGTTTGAGGAAAAGCCGACGGAAGAGCAGCTGAGAAATTACGCACAGAACTATCTGAAAAACACATCCCTTACAGAGCCGGACATCGATATCAGGATTGATTTTTTACAGCTGTGGCAGACACCGGGCTATGCAGATATCGCCGCTGCGGAGCGTGTGAGCCTCTGTGACACCGTCCATGTGTATGTTGCGAAACTGGGTATTGAAGTCAGCTGCAAAGTCACGGAGACAGACTATGACGTACTCCTGGAGCGATATTCCAGTATCACTCTTTCCAATGCCAGCGTCTACAGCCGCAATTCCTCTCTTTCCGGCGCCCTTGGGAGCATCCGGGACGAAGCACAGCTGGCCACTGAGGCCATCAACCGTGTGGAGACCCAGGTGACGGACGTGCGCACCCTTTCCGTACAGCAGGAGTATTTTAACCTTCTGGCGGCAGGGCTCCTTGGCCTTCATTATTCCTCCGGGATGGCGGAGGACGGCAGCACGGTTCGATACGCGCATACAGCGGAAAAGCTGGAGGATTCCGCATTTGCCTGGATGAGCGGCATAAACGGTTTCTTTATCAGCACGGATGGCGGAAAGACCTGGGGTCATGGCTGGGCGGATACGGAAAAGGTTGTAAAGCTTGCGGTGGAGGCGGTAGGCTTATCCGCGGATTCCCTGATCCGGGGCATGGTGCGGACTTCCCTTGTGAAGATTTTTGGAACCGACCACTTTTTCTGGGAGGGGGATGCGATCAGCCTGATTGATCCGGGAAATAAGAAACGGCTTCTTAAGATTGGACAGTATGCGGAGGACCGTTATGGCATTGCAGTCAGTACCGATGGAGGGCTGAATTGGGAGACTGCCGTAGATTTTGACGGGGCAGCTGGCGGCGGTGGCTCTGGAGGTACAACGACCGTGGTGCAGGGTGAAACCATCGTAAAGTCCGAGACAGCGCCCGCAAGCCCTGCCATGGACGCCCTTTGGGTGGATAAAGCCAGCCGGCGGCTGAAACTCTGGGATGGGACAAAGTGGGTTGTCATCGGATATGAGCCGGGGGAGACGGGGCCAACAGAGCCGCCGGAACCGGAGGAACCCACAGATCCAGAGGAACCTGCGGCTCCGGAAAACCCCACAGATCCGGAGAATACCACGGACCCGGAAACAGAGGAAGGCACTGGAGCATTCCCGGATCTCGAAGATACAGAAGGAGGAGGTGCATAAATGGCGGATATGAAGGTCTATCAGGAAGTGGAACTTTCCCTGACCGAAAATCTGATCCCTACCGTTGTCCATGTAAAGCAGTTTGACCATAAGGCACGGAAGATCCGCTGCAGGCTCTACAGCAATTCGGTGGAGTATGCCATCCCGGAGGGAGCCATCGTCAGCTGCGCGGGGACCCGGCCGGATGGCCATCTCTTCCAGTACAGCT
>ERZ1643246.2864-NODE-2864-length-15629-cov-6.928278_pt1 | contig 15629 bp, 11 predicted proteins | sample MGYA00579265_ERZ1643246 | MGnify/ENA primary metagenome ERZ1643246 (study PRJEB29033, sample SAMEA4952261) | chicken gut metagenome | biome: Broiler Chicken; feature: Gastrointestinal Tract; material: Caecum | place: Ireland | collected 2018 | study: Broiler... | reverse complement strand
CCAACCACACCATTATGTCCGAGGCCCTGGAGAAATGGCCCATCGAGCTGTTCTCACGGCTGCTGCCTAGAATTTACCAGATCGTGGAGGAGATCAACCGCCGGTTCGTAGATCAGATCCGTCAGATGTATCCGGGCAACCAGGAGAAAATCCGCAAGATGGCCATTATCTACGATGGCCAGGTGAAGATGGCCTACATGGCCATTGCCGCCAGCTTCTCTGTCAACGGCGTGGCTAAGCTCCACACGGAAATCTTAAAGCATCAGGAACTGAAGGATTTCTATGAGATGATGCCTGAGAAGTTCAACAACAAGACCAACGGCATTACCCAGAGACGTTTCCTGCTTCACGGAAATCCTCTGCTGGCCAAGTGGGTGACGGATAAGATCGGGGACGAGTGGATCACCAACCTGCCTCATATCGGCAAACTGGCTGTTTACGCCAGCGATGAGAAGTGCCAGCAGGAGTTTATGAACATCAAGTATCAGAACAAACTGCGTCTGGCAAAATATATCAAAGAGCACAACGGGATCGATGTGGACCCCAGGTCTATTTTCGATGTGCAGGTAAAGCGGCTTCATGAGTATAAGCGCCAGCTGATGAACATTCTCCATGTCATGTATCTGTACAATCAGCTGAAGGACAATCCCAACATGGATATTGTGCCCAGAACCTTTATCTTCGGCGCGAAGGCTGCTGCCGGCTACAAGCGGGCCAAGCTGACCATCAAGCTGATCAATTCCGTGGCGGATGTGATCAACAACGACCGTTCCATCAACGGAAAGATCAAGGTAGTGTTCATTGAGGATTACCGGGTATCCAACGCGGAGATCATCTTTGCGGCTGCGGATGTCAGCGAGCAGATTTCCACCGCCAGCAAGGAGGCTTCCGGTACCGGAAACATGAAGTTTATGTTGAACGGCGCCCTGACCTTAGGGACCATGGACGGAGCCAACGTGGAGATTGTGGAGGAGGTAGGAGCCGACAGAGCCTTTATCTTCGGAATGTCCTCCGATGAGGTCATCAACTACGAGAACAACGGCGGCTACAATCCTATGGAGATCTTCAACAGCGACCAGGATATCCGCAGAGTGCTGATGCAGTTGATCAACGGCTTCTACTCACCGGAGAATCCGGAGCTGTTCAGGGATATCTACGATTCCCTGTTAAACACCAAGAGCAGCGACCGGGCGGACACTTATTTCATTTTAAAGGATTTCCGCTCCTACGCCCAGGCCCACGAGCGCATCGACCAGGCTTACCGCAACGAAAAGTGGTGGGCTGAGTCCGCGATTCTGAACGTGGCCCATTCCGGCAAATTTACCTCAGACCGGACCATTGAGGAGTATGTACGAGATATCTGGCATCTCCAGAAGGTAACCGTAGAGGTATAGTAACGATTCAGCAGGTCTGCGCATTTGCCGCGCTGACCGTAAGAATACGCGGAGCAGCAAGCAAAAATCAAAAAAGCGAAGTGCCTGGCCAGGCGCATACAGGCCAGGCGCTTTTTGTGTATGGAGCGTTGTTACGAGCACTGATAGAACGGAGGAAATACCCCATGGCGTTAAAGGATCAGCTTCCGGAGGGCTTTTACAAGCTGTTTGCCAGCAAATACCGGGAGTACTATATCCGCTTCCTTCTGGCCCTGTTTCATGAGACATCGGGACTGTACTCGGCTCTCAGCCTGACGGAGGGGCAGGCCCGTGCTGTGATCGAGGAGCAGATGGAAGGGGAGGGAATGGTATTTCTGGAGGAGCCGGAGGAAGAGGGGGAGAATCTCACCTTTATTCCCACCCCGGCCCGCTTTCTGGGAAATCTGCTTTCCTGGGGATGGATGGTCCGGGAATTTGATGAGCGGACCAATGAATATTTTTATGGATTCCCCGGCTACAGCCTGATCTGGCTGGAGCTTTTTGAAAAACTGGAGGAGCCGGAGGAGGATGTAAGCCACGAGAGCATGCGGTCTGTTTACAGCTGTCTTTCCACTTATCTGCGGGACGGGGACCAGGATATGGAAATCTTAAAGGACGGACTGAAGGCAGCCAGACGTCTTCTCCAGCTGCTGTCCAACATGCAGAGCGGCCTGGCCGCCTACTACGACCGCCTGTCAGCTCAAAAGGAGGTCAAGGGGATCCAGAAGGTGCTGGTGGAGGAGATGAATGACCGGGACAGCCGGAAATTTGCCATTCTCACCAGCGCGGACAGCTTTTACCGCTATAAGGAGGCGGTGAAGGAGAGGATCCAGGAGATTTTTGAGGAGCATGAAATGAGGCGTAAGAAGCTGGAGCGGGAGAAGGGAGCCCAGACTGGCTTTGAAAAGGAGAATGAAGAGACGGTCCGGCTCAGAGAGCGCAGAATTGCCAGGACCCGGGAGGGGGATGAGCTGGCCGGACGGATCCTCAGGGAATTTGACCGGATCGAGGTAAAATACAACCGTCTCATTGAGCAGAAAGGGGTATTTGCGGCCAGAGCCAACGCCAGAATCCAGTACCTGATGCGGGAGGGAAGGGACGGGGAGGACGACCTGCTCCAGCTCCTGGCTCTGCTGCGGGAAGGAAAATACCGTCAGAAAATCCTGGCGGACCTGGGAGCAGCCATGAACCTGACGGCTTCGGAGCGGCTGATGACCGAGGACAGTTTCTATTCGCCCAGGGAGGAGCGCCGGGCATTTTCCCCTTCTGCCCAAAAGGAGGAACCTGGTTCGGAAAATCTGGAGGATTTCGTTGTGAAGCCGGAGTACAGCCAGAAAGAAATAGAGGAGTTTATCCGGAAAAACACCAGGGACGGAAGGTTCCAGGTAACGGAGAATACCGTCAGCCAGGTGGAGGATCTGGAAAAGCTGCTCTTGGTCTGGCGGGACGGGGCCCTGGGAGAGGACGGCATGGAGATCACCGGCCTGGGAGAGACGCCCATCCGGCGGCTGGGCTACAAGTATACCACATTTACCATGGAGAGGAATGGACAGGATGATTGAATACATAAAAGAGCTTTCGGACAGGGAGGAAGAGGAACTGAGAAAAACCATCCGGGAACTGCTGCGCCAAAGCTGCATTCTGGAGACAAAATACGATGCCGCAAAGGGGACGTTAAAGGATAATCCCCGGTACGGATTCTGCATGCGCCACCGGGAGTTTCTGACAGACTATTTTCAGGTAATGGGCCTGGAGCTGGTTTATGACCCTCAGGACCATTTTTTCCGTCTGACGGGCCAGGGGGCAGGAAGTGAGCGGTTCGGGGAAACCTCTACTCTGCTGGTGCTCCTTATGAAGCTGATTTACCGGGATAAGATCCTGGGGAAGGGCCTGAAAGCAACTGTGACCAATCTGGAGGAAATCCGCCGCTATGGTTCCGAGACCGGGATCCTCACCAGAAAGCTTACGGAGCGGGAGGTGGCGGAGGCATTGTCCCTGATGAAAACCCATCAGATGATCGAGCTTCCCTGCGCCATTGCCGATGTGGAGGATGGGACGCCCATCTATCTGTACCATACCATCAATGTATTCTGCAGCGGGGCGGCCATCGGCCAGCTTTGCCGCAAATACGGAATGAAGGAGGAAGCAGATGAAAACGCCTAAGAAAGTCATAACCAGGCTTCTGTTAAACAACTGGGGAGGAATTTCTCATCAGGTGATGGAGCTCCATGAATATGTGAACCTGTTTTCCGGTATGAGCGGTTCCGGAAAATCCACGGTGATGGACGCGATCCAGGTCCTGCTCTACGGCAGCCTTTCCCAGAGCTTCCTCAACAAGGCGGCGGATGAGCGCAACCGGCGGACAGTGATGACCTACCTGAAAGGGGCTCAGAAGGATGGAACCGCCAACCGGGAAGGACAGGATTTCTGCTCCAATCTGGTGATGGAGATCCAGGATCTGGCGGATGATACCTACCGCTGCGTAGGCGTCTGCTTCGAGGTGCGCAGGGAGGAGCGGGATCTGAGCCGGTATTCCTTCTTTTCCCATGAAGGGAAAATGGACGGGTCTTTTTACCGGGATGAGGATGGAAACCCGCTGCGCTTAAAACAGATGAGCGCCCTGGTCAAAAGCCACCAGAAGGACCCTTCCGGAAAGCTTAAAGGTGAGGATCTAAACCGCATGTACCCCACCAACGATGCCTACCAGAATGCCCTGTACGGTCCTGTTTTCGGGGAAATCGACGGGCGGCGTTTTACGGTGATGGAAAAAAGCGCTGTAGCCCTGAAGATGTCCAACGGAGTGGGGCAGTTTATCCGGGATTATATGTTCCCAAAGAGCACCAGTCAGGCGATTGAGAAGATCAGCCGCCAGCTGGGGGATTACCGGGATATCCGGGATACGGTGGCGGATCTGGAAAAGCGCATCGGCCTTTTGGAGGAGGTCCGCAGACTGGACGGAGAGCTGGCAAAGGCCCGGACAGATGTAGTCCGGGGAGAATACCGCTTAAAGCTGCTGAAAATTCTGGGAATCCGGGGAGAAATGGAACGCCTTGAGGCGGAAGGACAGGACCTTCTTCTTCAGGAAAATGAGGTCCGCAGCCAGCGGGAGAGCCTGAAGGAAGCGTTAAATGAAAGCCAGGAGGCGGTGGTGGAGCTCCGCTCCCGGTTAAAGTCCAGCGACTACGGAAAAATCCGGGAGCAGCTGGAGAGCCTGAAGGAAACGGAGGGCCTTCTGGAAAAGAACCAGGGAGCCTGGAACCATGTGCTGGAGGGTCTCTCCCGGTGGGAGGAAAATGAGGAGGTCTACGGACTGGTGGGAAACCGGGCTCTCCAGGCCATGGAGGATGTGCGCTGCCAGAAGGTAACGGCCCAGGTTCTGGAAGAGCTGAAACAGGGGCTTGAGGAAACTCTGGATGAGGTGAATGCCGAGAGGGACAATCTGGTGCAGGAGCGCCGGGAGAAAACTTCGGCATTGAAGGAGAAGGAGGAGCGTCTTTCCGACTGGAAGCAGGGGCAGAAGTCCTACCGCCACCGAAAAGGCCTGAAGGAGGCGCAAAGGGCCCTGGAGCAGGCATTGTTCAGGGAAACCGGGCGGCAGGTTCCGGTTACCATTCTGGCAGATGCATTTGACATACGGGACAGCCAGTGGCGGGAGGCCATTGAGGGCCGGCTTGGCCGGGTGAAATATGGACTGATCACCCCGCCGGAATATGCATCCTGGGCGGCACGGCTCTTTGGAGACATGAAGGAGTTTGAAAATGTGGACCTGTTCCATGTGGGGCGGATTTTGGAGGATGAGCCCCAGGCGCTTTCCGGCTCTCTCTACGAGGCGGCAGAGGCCGGGGAGGAGTATGTAGACGGCTGTCTGAAGCATTTCCTGGGAAGGATCATGAAATGCCGGAATGTGGAGGAGCTGGAGACGGTGAAGGACGGCGTGACCCAGGACTGCTACAGCTACAGCAATTATACCCTCCGTCATCTGCCGGCCAGGGACTGCGTGCAGAATGCCTGCATTGGCAGGACCATTTCCAAGGGGAAGATCCGTCAGCTGGAGGAGGAGATCCGTCTGCACAAGGAGGAACTGTCCGGCCTGGAAAAACGGATCCGGGCATTGGATGAAGCCAGGGCCTATGAGCGGATTTCCAGAGAAGTCAGCGAGTACCTGAATCTGTTTGAGGCGGGCCGTGAGCTGGAGAGCAACCGGAAGAGGCAGAAGGGTTTGGAAGAAGAACTGGACCGCCTGGAGCAGGCGGGAGCACTGAATGCATTGAAGGAGGAGCTGGCTAAGGCTCAGAAGGCCTACGAGGAAAAGGAGGAAGCTTACGGGGCTGCCGGAGCCCGTCTGTCTCAGATCCAGGCCAGGATGGCGGTAAACAGCGCTGCCCTGGAAGGCCAGAAGCGCCAGCTTCAGGAAGAATCCGGAGGAGTCAGGTCCAATGAGGCGGAGGACCAGGCCATTGAGGAGTGCCTGAAGGAGAAGAGCCTGTCCGCGGTGCGGGCGGCGGAGAGTTCTGAGCTGGAGCAGGCCAGGGCCAGGGAGCAGAAAGCCCTGGAGGGACGGCTGGAGGCCAGGTTGAAATTCAACCGGACTTATCCATCCTGCGGCCTCACGGGGGCGGAGGAAACGGGAGCTCCCTACGAGGAACTTTACAAACGGTACCGCCGCCAGTATGTGGAGGATTACAAGGAGCAGTTTGACCGGAAATGCCGGGAGGTCTATGCCAGTCTCAGGGACAATGTGATCGCCTCCATTCACGGGGATATCAAGGCGGCTTACCGGCAGGTCCGGGAGGTGAACCAGGTGCTGGGCGCTACCTCTTTCTACGACAGTGTCTATAAAATCGGCATTACCCCTGCTTCCAACGAGAACCGGCAGTTTTACGATATGCTGATGGCGCCGGAGCTGGACAGCAAGGTGGTGCGGGAGGAGGATATGGAAGGCCAGATCAGCCTGGGAGATGATGAATTCCAGCGGAAATACCAGCAGGAGATCGACCTTCTGGTGGAGAAGTTCATTCCTTCCCGGACGGAGGATGAGATAGAGGCTGCCAGACGGCGGGCCCAGATGGAGCAGTATGCCGACTACCGGAACTACCTGACTTTCAATATGTACGAGGTGACAGTAGATGAGGATGGCAGGGAGAAGCGGATCGCTGTGGATGAGATGGCAGGAAATGATTCCGGCGGTGAGGGACAGAACCCCAAGTATGCGGCCCTTTTTGCCGGTTTCGCCTTGCTGTATGCCCAGCAGTATCACCGGGAGAGCCGGATCCGCCTGGTGCTCCTGGACGAGGCATTTTCCAAGATGGACAAGACCAGAAGTTCCGTTTGCCTGGATTATGCCAGGAAGCTGGGGCTGCAGGTCATTATCTGCGTGCCCGATGAGCGTCTGATGACGCTGATGAAAAATGTGGACTGTGTCTACGGCTTTCGCAGGAGGCGCAACCAGATCTCCATGATGATGATCGACAAGGGAAGATATCTGGAGATGCTGAGGGGAGAAGACGACGGGGACAAAGCGGGGGAGAAAGACCGGGATGAAGCCGGGGAAAAGAGCGGAGAGATGGGACAGGACAGAAAGGAAGGCTGATGGAAGATGTACGATAAATTAACGCAGAAGGACATTGACCGCATGAAGGAGGAAATTGAATACCGGAAGCTGGTGGTCCGCAAGGAGGCCCTGGAGGCGGTGAAGGAGGCCAGGGCTCAGGGAGATTTGAGCGAAAACTTTGAATACAAGGCTGCCAAGCAGGACAAGAACCGCAATGAGAGCCGCATCCGCTATCTGGAGCGGATGATCAAGACCGCGAAAATCATTTCAGACCGCTCCGCCTCCGATGAGGTGGGACTGAATGACCGGGTTGAGATCTACATTCCCGACGACGACGAGACGGAAACCTACAAGATCGTAACCACAGTCCGGGGAAATTCCCTGAAGGGGCTCATCAGCATCGATTCCCCTCTGGGAAAGGCCCTTATGGGGCACAAGGTGGGGGATACGGTCTATGTGAAGGTGGACGACCGCTTCGGATATGAAGCAGTGATCCGCGCCATCGACAGCTCCAGCGAGGGAGAGGAAGAAGATCTGAGAAAATATTAAGGGGCAGGGGAGGAGGAAAATTCCATGGCTGCAGTTCATATGACGGAAGGAAGCATAACCAGGCATCTGGTCCATTACTCGGTGCCCCTGATCCTGGGCAACCTGTTTCAGCTGACCTACAATGTGGTGGATTCCATCATTGCGGGACGGTTTATCGGAAAGGAGGCTCTGGCGGCGGAGGGGACGGCCAACCCGGTGATGAATATCGTGATTCTGGGAATATCCGGAATCTGCATGGGTGCTTCCGTGCTGATGAGTGAATTCTTCGGAGCGGGGGAATACCGGAAGCTGAAGCGGGAGATGTCCACCACCGTGCTGTTCGGACTGTTTTTTTCCATTGGAGTGGCCTTGCTGGGTGTGCTGCTTTCCCGTCCCCTTCTGAGGGCCCTGCAGGTGCCGGATGAACTTCTGGATATGGCTTCGGTGTATCTGGCCATCACCTTTTTGGGAGCGCCCTTTACCTATTTTTACAACGCGGTGTCCGCTGCCTTAAAGAGCGTGGGGGATTCTCAGACGCCCCTGCGGTTTCTGGCATTTTCCGCCATTCTGAACGCGGTGCTGGATCTGATCTTTATCGGAGGCCTGAACTTCGGCATCATCTGCTCCGCCACCACCACGGTGATCGCGGAGGCGGCATCGGCCTTCCTGTGCATCGTGTATGTATACCGGAAGATTCCCATGCTGCGGCTGGGAAAAGGGGAGTTTCATATGGATGCGGGACTGCTGAAGCGGACCCTCCAGTACGGAAGCGTTACGGCCCTGCAGCAGTCCTGCCAGCCCATCGGAAAGCTGCTGATCCAGGGAGCCATCAATCCCCTGGGTGTGGACATGATCGCCGCCTACAACGCGGTGAATCGGGTGGACGATTACGCCTTTACCCCGGAACAGAGCATCTCCCACGGCATCACCACTTTTGTGGCCCAGAACAGGGGAGCAGGAAAGAAGGAGCGGATCAGCAGAGGCTTTGCCGTCGGACTGGGCCTGGAATTTGTCTACTGGATGCTCATCTGCGTCCTGATCCTTCTGCTCAGGCGGCCCATTATGGGGCTGTTTGTGACGGAAGGGGGAGAAGGGGTAGTAAAGCTTGGAGCCTCCTACCTGGGGATGATGGCCTTTTTCTACATTTTCCCGGCCTTCACCAATGGATTTCAGGGATTTTTCAGGGGAATGGGGCGGATGAAGATGACCCTTCTGGGAACCTTTATCCAGACTTCCCTGCGGGTGGTTTTCGTTTATCTCTTCGTGCCTTCCATGGGAATGAACGGGGCGGCTGTGGCCTGCGTCATCGGCTGGAGCGTGATGCTCTTGGTGGAGGTGCCTTACGGAATTGGGATTCTGCAGCGATACAATGCAAAAGCTGTTGCTACATCAGGGAGAAAATTGTAATATTTCCCGTTCGGCTTGGCAATGTATGCTTAATCATATAAAATAGAGGTTAACAGAAAAGAAGAGGCAACAAACGAAGATGCCTCTTTTTTTCGTTAATATGACGAAAGGTGGAAGAGTATGCGGAAAAAAAGATGGATTGCACTGGCATTGACACTGGTGATGGCGCTGGGAGGCTGTTCCGGCTCGAACGGTCAGTCCGGAACCGGCACGAGCGGTTCCGGCGGTTCTGAGGCCCAGCAGACTCAGGGGATTCAGGATTTTGTGACATATGAGCTGACGAGCCGTGAGCTTCAGGGCTTCAACATCCTGAACACGGAGATGGCGCAGGATCTGGATGTTCTCACCAACCTGCTGGATTCCCTTCTGGAGGTGGACACGGAGGGCAAGCTGGCTCCGGCGATGGCCGAATCCTGGGAAACAGAGGACGGAGGAAAGACTTGGACATTCCACATCCGCCAGGGCGTGAAATGGGTGGATGTAAATGGGAATGAGAAGGGGGACGTCACGGCCCAGGACTGGATTACCGGACTGGAGTGGGTTGTAAACTATCACAAGAACGGCGCTTCCAATACTTCCATGCCCTTCGACCTGATCGAGGGAGCAGAGGATTATTATAATTATACCAAGGAACTTACCAAGGAGGAGGCTTTGTCCATGGACAAGAGCAAGTTCCTGGAGATGGTGGGCATCGAAGCTCCTGATGATTATACCTTGGTATATACCTGTACCAAGCCGGCCCCCTATTTTGATACGGTGGCTACCAGTGCATGCCTTTATCCGGCTCCCCAGGGACTGATCGATGAGGTAGGAGCGGAGAACTTTATCGCGATCAGCAATGAGAATATGTGGTATAACGGCTGCTATACCATGACCTCCTACATACAGGGCAACGAAAAGGTTCTTACGAAGAACGAATCCTACTGGGATAAAGATGCGTCCCTGTTCAACACGGTTACCATCAAGATGGTGGAGTCCTACGATGTGGCCTATCAGCTGTATCAGACCGGCGAGATTGACTGGGTGCAGCTGACAGAGAGCAACTTAAAGACCATCAGCGAATCTGAGAGCAACGAGTATCACAATCAGCTGGCGGAGATGCGGCCCAAAAAGTATTCCTATCAGATTCACTTTAACTTTGACAAGCGGTTTTCCGATACGACGCCGGATGAGAACTGGAATAAGGCGGCTGCCAATGAGGCGTTCCGGCTGGCCTGGTACTATGGCCTGGATCTGACACCTTACATGTCCCGCTACAACAGCCTGAACCCAATTCACTGCGATAACAACGCGTATACCATGGAGGGGGCTCTGTATTATTCCGATGGAACAGATTATACCGATGTGGTTAAGGAAAAGCTGGGGATTGTGGAGACAGGAGACAAACCGGCCAAGCTGGATGCGGACAAAGCGTCCCAGTACAAGGCCCAGGCCATTGAGGAACTGACCGCGGAGGGAGTGACCTTCCCTGTTCAAGTGGATTTCTACGCGCCCAGCAGCGACCAGACGAAGCTGGATGACGCTACCATGTTAAAGCAGGCTTTTTCCAACAGCCTGGGGGATGATTTTGTAGTTCTGAATGTAAAAACGTATGTCAACAGCCTTACCACGGAAGTACTGGAGCCCAGACTTCAGTCCATCCATATAACCGGCTGGGGAGCTGACTACGGCGATCCGCAGAACTTCCTGGGACAGGAGGTTTATGGAAATGACGGCGCTTACTTCTCCAAGAAGTATTCCAACATTAACGATGCGACGGATGAAGAGCTGATCGGACTTTACCAGGAGTTTACCGCGATGGTTGAGGAAGCGGATGCCATTACCGATGACCTGGATGCCCGGTATGACAAATACGCGGATGCGGAGGTATTCTTCCTGCAGCACGCGCTTACCATTCCGGCACATTTTGATATCCGCTGGCAGCTGACCCATGTCAACGACTATTCGAAGATGAATGCGATGTTTGGATGCCAGAACTTTAAGTACAAGAACTGGGAGACCTCTGTGGATGCCTATACCACAGACCAGTACGATGAATTTGCCGCCGCTTTCGGCGGAACCGCGGGAGCCTTCACTGCTGAGGCAGCGGAGAGCGCGGCGGAGTAGATATGATCCGCTATACGGCTAAGCGGCTGCTGCAGTCTCTTGTAACAGTCGCTATCGTTGCGACCATTGTCTTTCTCCTGATGAGGCTGCTGCCTACAGACTACTATTTCACGGAAGATCAGCTGATGCGGCTGAGTGACCAACAGAAGAATGAGCAGCTGCAGGCAGCAGGGCTGCTGGACCCGATCGGCCAGCAGCTTCTCCGCTTTTATAGGCATACGCTGGAGCTGGATTTTGGCCAGTCCAGGAGAATTCAGAGCGGAGTCGATGTCGTAAAGGTAATTGGTTCAAAATTTACAGTGTCCATGAGAATGGGCAGTACAGCTCTGGCAATCTCCCTTCTGGTGGGCGTTGTGATGGGAATCCTTCAGACCAGATATAAGGATCGGGTGGTGGATCACATCGGGACCGCCTACACCGTATTTGTCAATGCGGTGCCCAGTCTGGTATCCTACTCCCTGGTATTAATTTTCGGTTCCAGAGTCCTGGGGCTTCCCTCCATGTATTCCTCCAGAAATGTGGCGGAGTCCCTGATCCTGCCAACGGTCTGCCTGTCCCTAAGCTCTATTGCCGGATATGCCCTGTGGACCAGGCGCTATATGGTAGACGAGCTGAATAAGGATTATATCCGTCTGGCAAAGGTAAAGGGAATGTCCTCCAGGAGCATTATGGTTCATCATGTGCTGCGCAATGCGTTTGTACCTCTGGTACAATACCTGCCGGCCTCGTTTTTGATGACCATCGGAGGTTCCCTGCTGGCGGAGCGGTTTTTCTCAGTACCGGGCATGGGGCCGCTGCTGACGGACTCCATTGTCCGCTACGACACCAATGTAGTCCAGACTCTGGTAATGTTTTATGCCTCCCTGGGCGTGGTGGGCGTATTTCTGGGAGATGTACTGATGATGCTGATCGATCCCAGGATTAAACTGGCGGATAAAGGAGGGACACGATAGTGGATAAAAATACGAATTTATTCCGCTTCGCCAAGTACTCCGCGGAGGAGGCTGAGCGGAGCGGCTATTCGGATTATTCCTATTGGAAGTCCGTGTTTCAGAATTTCTTCAAGAAAAAATCGGCTGTGGTTATGGCCGGGATCTTTTTCGCGCTGGTGATTTTCTCGATCATCGCGCTGCAGGTGGGAAAATACGATTATCATGAGCTGGTGGCGGACAGCTCCAAGGCTTTTATTTCTCCAAACGGGGAATACTGGTTTGGAACGGATAACCTGGGGCGGGATTATTGGTGCCAGGTGTGGTTCGCGGCTCAAACTTCCATTAAGCTGGCGCTGATCGTGGCATTGGGCGAATGTGTCCTGGGTGTGGGGATCGGCTGCCTGTGGGGGTATGTGCGCAGCCTGGACCGGTTCTTTACGGAGCTTTACAACGTCATTCACAATGTGCCCATGATCATTTATATGACCTTGATTTCTCTCCTGGTGGGACAGAGCTTTTTTATCATGGCAGCGGCCATGATCTGCTTTGGATGGCTGGTAATGGCAAGAAACGTCCGCAATCTGGTATTGATTTACCGGGACAGGGAGTACAATCTGGCTTCGCGCTGCCTGGGAACACCGGTCTGGCGGATTTTGCTGAAAAATATCCTGCCGTACCTGATCAGTGTGATCATTCTGAGACTGGCGCTGTCCATCCCTTCCACGATTGCCCTGGAGTCCACTCTTTCCTACCTGGGACTGGGGCTGGATGTGGATACGCCTTCTCTGGGAATCCTGCTCCGGAATGCCCGCAGCTATTTCCTGGATTATCCCTATCTGCTGATTTTTCCGGCAGCCATTGTATCGATTATTACCATCACATTTTATCTCGTTGGAAATGCCTTCTCAGATGCGGCTGACCCGAGAAACCATGTATAGAAATGGAGGAAGCAGCCATGGAGCACAAGAAAATTTTATCTGCCAGGGATGTGGAAATCCAGTTCAGCCTGAGAGGGAAGAAGCTGACGGCCATCCGCAAATGCTCGTTGGACCTTTATGAGGGGGAAACACTGGCCATTGTAGGCGAGTCCGGCTCCGGCAAGTCCGTATTCACCAAGTCCTTCCTGGGAATGCTGGACGCCAACGGGAGCGTGACCGGGGGATCAATCCAGTACGACGGGGTGGATCTGGCTACCTATAAGACCGAAAAGGAGTGGATGACCATCCGCGGAAAGAAGATTTCCATGGTGATGCAGGATCCCATGACTTCCCTGAATCCTTTAAAAAAGGTGGGAAAGCAGATTCAGGAGAGCATTGAGATCAATCAGGGAATCCGGGGAGCGGAGGCCAAAAAGAAGGCGATCCAGATGCTGGAGAAAGTAGGCATTCCGGATCCGGAGCGGCGCTACAATCAGTATCCCCATGAGTTTTCCGGCGGTATGCGCCAGAGGGTTGTGATCGCCATAGCGGTAGCCTGCAGACCTCAGATCCTGATCTGCGATGAACCGACCACCGCCCTGGATGTGACGATTCAGGCCCAGATTCTCGCGTTGATCCGCGCGCTGCAGAAGGAGCTGGGCATGACGGTCATCTATATCACCCATGATTTAGGAGTTGTGGCCAATGTGGCGGACCGTGTGGCAGTTATGTACGCGGGCCAGATTGTAGAATATGGTCTGGTAGAAGAGATTTTTTACGACCCCTGGCATCCCTATACCTGGGCGCTGCTGTCCGCGCTGCCGCAGCTGGGAGAGAAGGGAGAGCCTCTTCCGACCATTGAGGGGACACCGCCCAACTTATTCCAAGAAATTAAGGGGGATGCGTTCGCGCCCAGAAATAAACAGGCTCTGGAAATCGACTTTGTAGAGGAGCCGCCTTTCTTTGAGGTGAGCAAGACCCATAAAGCAAAGACCTGGTATCTGGACCCCAGAGCGCCCAAAATTGAGCAGCCAAAATCCATCCGGCAGCTTCGGGAGAAAACAAGAGGGAGGATGTCCGATGCCAGAACGTGAGAAATTAATTGAGATTAAGGATTTACAGATTACATTCGGCAGCGGCAGAAAGAAATTCGTGGCCGTGGATCATGTAAATTTTGATATTTACCGCGGAGAAACATTTTCCCTGGTGGGAGAGTCCGGTTCCGGAAAAACCACCATCGGGCGGGCGATTACCAGAATTAATCCTGTTTCCGGAGGAGAGATCTTGTTTAAGGGGAAGAAAATCAGCGGGCGGATTTCCAAGGAGCTGGATCGGGAGGTGATCCGTAAGTGCCAGATGATCTTCCAGGATCCGATGGCCTCCTTAAACGAGCGGGCGAAGGTGGACTACATTGTTTCCGAGGGCCTGATCAACTTTCATCTCTACAGGGATGAAGAAGAGCGCAAGGAGAAGGTTCAGGCGGCGCTGCGGGAGGTGGGGCTGCTCCCGGAGTTTGCCTCCAGATTCCCTCATGAGTTTTCCGGAGGGCAGCGTCAAAGGATCGGCATCGCGCGGGCACTGATCATGGAGCCGGAGTTTGTGGTGGCCGATGAGCCGATTTCCGCGCTGGATGTGTCCATCCGGGCGCAGGTGCTGAATTTGTTAAATCGTTTGAAGGCGACCAGAGGCCTGACCTATCTCTTTATTGCCCACGATCTGTCGGTAGTCCGCTTTATCTCAGACCGCATCGCGGTGATCTATAAAGGACGGATTGTCGAGCTGGCGGAGGCGGAGGAACTGTTTACCCATCCGCTTCACCCGTACACAAAAGCGCTCTTGTCTGCAGTTCCTATCCCGGACCCGGAGCTGGAAAAAAAGAAAAAGCTTCTGGTTTATGATCCATCCATGCATGATTACAGTGTGGACAAGCCGGTTTGGAGGGAAATTCTGCCGGGACATTTTGTTTATGGAAATGAGCGGGAGCTGGAGGGCTACCGGAAGGAAGCGGAGAGAACATGAAAACTTATATGATTCGCCCTGTCTTGTATCTGTGCGCCGGAAAATGGGCCGCGGCTGCGGCCTTCGCCCTGGCCTGGAACCGTTTTTTCAACATCGGCGGCCAACGTCCCTTAGGCTGGGCGTTTGCCGCGTGTGCGGCGGTTTTCGCGGGCCTTGCATGGCTGCAGTACCTGAAGCTGGACGGAATGTCGCTGCATTACCTGTTTGAGGATAAGCGGGAAAAGAAAAAGAAGCATCCAAAGCGGGATATTGCGGATTACGTAGATGAGCGGATTACTGCGTTAGCGGACCTGGAGGAGGACGAGCGCGCCTTTTGCCGCCTGGCGTCCAATCTGGTGTCCGCTTTGTTCTGCGTTGTTTTAACCCTTTTGCTTTAAGGCAGAGCGGCAAAAAACTTGAAAAAAGTCCTTGCGCTGCGGATCCTTCTATGATATAGTAGAAAGGCTGAAAAAACACGTCTGTGGATTCCGCGGAAAGGTGCCTGGAAAAAGGTCAGTTCCTTCGGGAGCTGGATTCTGGATCATTCAGGTCTTCCGGGAAGCATGAGAAGCAGGCGGAAGTATCCCCGGCCTTTGACGCGAAGGGTACGGGCAAAACCAAAATGGAGGTAGAAACATGAGCGTTATTTCTATGAAGCAGTTACTGGAAGCTGGCGTACATTTCGGACACCAGACAAGAAGATGGAACCCCAAGATGGCTCCCTACATCTACACCGAGAGAAACGGAATCTACATCATTGACCTGCAGAAGTCCGTTG
>ERZ1643246.2863-NODE-2863-length-15632-cov-6.052770_pt1 | contig 15632 bp, 10 predicted proteins | sample MGYA00579265_ERZ1643246 | MGnify/ENA primary metagenome ERZ1643246 (study PRJEB29033, sample SAMEA4952261) | chicken gut metagenome | biome: Broiler Chicken; feature: Gastrointestinal Tract; material: Caecum | place: Ireland | collected 2018 | study: Broiler... | reverse complement strand
CAAGCTGCTCAGCCACGGCCTGTTTGAAAAGCCCTTCATGGATTCACGGGTACAATCCCGTACCCTATCAAAAAAGGAGGAAATCCTGGGCCACCTAGTAGGGCCTCTGGGACTCATCTTTGTGGTGAACACCATCGCCGCTTTGGTGGAAAAGTTCTTCACCCAGCAGACCGGCGCCATCTACGGTGTGGAAAACCTGGAGATGGTGCGGGTGATGGGCCACCAGTACGAAGTGGTGATGACCGTCACGAAGATCCTGGCGGTGGTTTGGGGCATATTTGTGGGATGGCTCATCCAGCATACCCAGTCCCGCCAAGGGCGCCTCCGGCCCTGGCACCTTATCTTCGGCTTTGTCACCATCGCCATCGGGTGCCTGATCTTCCTGTTCCCAGGCAATGACCTGGGCGGCTCCTATTGGTACTACTTCTTCTTTTTACTTATCTGCTACAACACGGTGGGGTCGTCTTTTTTCTACCTGTTCCGCAGCAACATCTGCTCTCTTACCACCCGGGACCCCAAAGAGAAGACCCAGGTGCAGTTCATCCGGCAGATGTCCTGGACGCTCATCTCCGGCGTGGTCATCGGCATGGTCATCAACATGGTGCTGCTGCCTATGTGGCTGGAAAAGGATATCAACGGCTATCCCATCCTCATGCTGTGTTTGAGTATTGCCGCCATTCCCCTGTTGTTGCTGGAGTACTTCTACACCCGGGAGCGCATCACCGAGGACATGGCGGTGGAGGTGGGCCTTGCCAGGGAGAACAGCGTCCCTCTGCTGGACCAGATGCGGGCCCTGCTCTCCAATAAGTACTACGTCATCTTGACGGTGCTTGCCACCTGTACCGGCATCGTGGACAACTTCAAGGGCGGCAACGTCCAGTACTTCTATGTGAAGTTCCTGCTGGGCGGCGCGGACGACCCCATGATGTTCACCATCTACCAGATCGCCACCGGCATCCCCCTGGGCTTGGGGGCTATCTTTGCCTACCCCGTTGCACGGAAAATCGGCATCCGCAACTTTACCTATCTTGGATACATCTGCATTTTGGCAGGAAGTGTTTTGGGCCTGTTGTTCCCCTCCAACCTTCCCATTGCCATCGCCGCAGGGTTCCTGCGTCAGGGCGGGCTGATCCCCAACAACTATGTGTTTGCGACTTTGCTTTGCTTCGCCTTTGACAGTGTGGAGTTCCGCTCCCACCTACGGCTGGAAGGGCTGTTGGGGGTGGCCATCATCGGGGCGGTGCAGACGGTGATCTACGCCCCCTTTGCCGGCGGGTATGAGTCCACCATTCTGAAGATGGGCTTTGTGGACGCCCAGGGTGTGGTGCCCGGCACCGATGTGAAACAGTTCATGGTGCTGGCCTTCTACCTGTTTGACCTCATCTGCGCCACGGTCTATCTGATCTTGCTGCCCTTTGTGGATGTGGAGAAGAAGATGCCCCGGATCAACCAGGAGCTTTTAGACCGGAAGAAACAAGCTGTCCTGGCCCAGGGCGGGGAGTGGATCGAGCCGGAGGAGCTGGAACGCCGGGAGCGGGAGGTATTGGCCGCCCAGCACGAGGCCGACCGCATCGCCGACCTGAAAGCCCTCTGCCAGCGAAAGGGCCTGGACTTTGACACGGAAAACCAGAAGTATTTGGATAGACAAGCGAAAAAGGAAGCCAAAGCCGCGGCCAAGGCCGCACGGAAACACCGCTGAAAGGAGATCACACATGAAACAGCATATCGCCATTGACAAAGCCACCCCCAACGTGGGGGCACTGGATTTCTCCCACCTACTGGACGCCCCGGCGGGCAAGCACGGCCACGTCACCGTAAAGAACGGCCACTTCTATTTCGCGGACGGCACACGGGCCCGGTTTATTGGGTTCAACCTGCCCACCCGCTCCAACACCCCGGACCATGAAACCGCCGACAAGCTGGCCGCCCGCTTCGCCAGCCTGGGGGTGAATGTCATCCGCCTTCACGCCGCCGACGCCCCCATTGGGGACGAACCGGGAAGCTGGTCCTCCTGCCGGGAGGCCCCCTTGCTGGACTACAAGAGCGGCTCCACAAAAAACTTTAACCAGGCGGGCCTGGACCGGTTCGACTATTTCTGGGCCAGGCTCAAGGAGCATGGCATCTACCTGCACATCGATCTCATTGTAGCCCGGGCCTTCCAGGAGGGGGACGGCTTGGATTATCCCGGAGAGCCCGGCTCCTGCCTGAAGTGCTACACCATGGTAAACCGGCGGCTGATCGAACTGCAAAAGGAATACGCCGAAAAGCTGCTGTGCCATGTGAACCCCTACACCGGGACCCGGCTTTTGGACGACCCAGCGGTGATGACCATCCAGATCAACAACGAGGACTCGGCCATCAAGGGTACGGCGGATGTGAAAGACCTGCCTGGAGTGGCCCCCTATCGGAAGGAGCTGCTGGAGAAGTTCGGGCACTTCCTGCTGGCGAAATACGGCAGCCGGGAAAAGCTTAGGGAGGCCTGGACCTATGAGGGCGTCTGTGCCTTGGGGGAGGACGAAGACCCAGCAGCCGGCACCGTGCGCATCGCGGAAGGTGGATTTGTGCAGCCGGTAAACGAGCCCACAGGGGACTGGGGCGGTGAGAACAGCCCCGCCCGCTACGCCGACACCATGGAGTTCGGCATCCAGCTGAACCGCCGGTTCTATCGTGAGATGAAGGATTTCCTGAAAGCCCTGGGGGCCAAAGCGCCCATCGCTACCAGCAATCTGTTGGGCGGGGCGGCGGACGTTTATGGACACACAGATGGGGACTTGATGGAAAACAACTCCTACTTCAACCATCCCATTCTGCCGGTACAAAACAACACGTATATCGTTGGGGGACTGCAGGAATATGTCTCCATGAACCCCCTGACCATGCAGCAGGGGTACGGAGCGGCCCGCACCAGCCTGTTAAGCCTGGGCGCCACCGCTGTGGTTGCCGGAAAGCCCTTTGTGCTCAGCGAATGGAACGAGTATGGCGCCTATCCCTTCCATTCCACCGCCTTTGTGCAAATGGCTGCCTACGCCTGTTTAAACGACTGGGACGGGCTGATCCTCTACGCTCACCACACCTCGGAGAAGTGGGATGACCAGCCCGCCGATGAGATCCGCAACATCTTCGACGCCTATAACGACCCCTCCCTCATTTGCCAGTGGGGATTTATGGCGGAGATGTTCCTAAAGGGGCTGGTAGCTCCTGCCAGCGCCACGGCGGAGATCGTCTACACCCAGGAGGACCTGCTGACTTTGCCCAGCGGCCACATGATGCCCAACTGTTTTCTCCCTTATGTGATGAACACCGCCAGTGTGTTTTTAGACGGCGGCGAGGCCTATGCCGGTTCCGCCGATGTGGCGGTGAACGCCGGGTTTGTGAACACCGGCGATCTGTCCCAGGCAAAGCACGGGGTAGCCTATGCCTGGTCCCCCTGGCGGGACGCCTTCCGGCGGTTCCGGGACGAGTCCCGCCTGCCCGCCGCCAAAAACGGAGAAGAGCTCCAGCCCGGCGTGACCTTGGGCAAGGACCTGGTGTTTGCGGACATCCAAGCCCTTTCCGGCGCCGGGGATTACCGGGCCTTCGCCCACTATCTGACCCAAGCCCTGCATCGGTGGGGCGTGCTTCCGGAGGGTACCGGCTTTGTGGACGGGAAACTTATCTCCCAGACAGGGGAGCTGGTGTTCGACCCGGACCATGCCCAGTTTGTCATGCATGGGGAGAAGTGCGCCTATTTCAGCGGGCAGCCTAACGGTGCCATTTTCTTGGGCCAGGGCATCACCGCCCAGGCGGAAAACCAGCGGCTTTCCCTCGCGGCCCTTTCCCTGGACGGAAAACCCCTGGCATCCTCTCGAAAAGTTCTTCTCACCGCCGTGGGGGAGACTGGGATGGATGAAACCACCCAAAGCCCCGTGGAGTTCTTCCCCGGCGTGCCCTTCACCGCCTGCGCTTTCCAAGGCAAGCTGTACGCCGACACGTGGGAGGGGAGCCTTATCGTGACAGGAAACGCCGCCCTCACCGCTCTGGACGTGTATGGAAATGAACTTGGGGAGATCCCAGGGGAGGCAGCCAACGGCAGAACCGCGTTTCCCCTTTCCGGAGATTTGCCCACTACCGCATACGTCCTTCAGCGCGAGTAAAAAAACGCGCGGGAATCTCCCCGGATACTTCTTTCCGAAGCGCTCATTCCATCAATCGCTCCCGAATCATCGCACCTTTTTCTTAAAATAATGTGACTTGTGTTTGCGCGGCATCGAGCTGTTGCATTGTCTTTGCCTGGAGATTTTGTAGTTATACTATATATTACGTTGACATCCCCTTGTGAAAATGATATACTTCCTCTATAAAAATGTTTTGCATAGAGGTGTGATAGAATAGGGGGTTGTCCTATGAAAAAACTCGCTTTGCTGCTGACTGTCTGTTTGCTTGCCTGGAGTGCCTTTGCCGGCTGCCAAACCCAGGATACACCCCAGCCCCCAGAGCCCAGCGGCTCCGAGGCTTCCGCCAGCTCCACCGCCCAAGAGGGGGACCCGGTGGTGCTGTGCATTGAGGACAGCTTTGAACAGGACGCCTACGAACTGGAAAACTACCTGAAGGCCACAGGGGTGGAGACGGAGTACGAGTTTTTAGTGCTGCCCAATAACACCGAGGACCGGGAGACGGAACTGACCCGCCTGCGCACGGAAATCATGGCCGGGGAAGGACCGGACGCCTTTATCCTGGATGCCACCGTTCCCGGGACGGTGACGAACTCTGGGGAACCTTTGGAGGCACTCTTCCCCAACGTGGAAAAAAGCATGTATTCCCACCTGTTCTTGGACTTGGAGGACATGGCCCAAAGCAGCGAAATCATCGACCTGGAAAGCTGCAACCAGACGGTGATGGACGTGGGTGTCACCGGGGAGGGCCGGTTCCTGCTGCCTCTGACCTACACCTTTTCGGGGCTGATTCTAGACCCATCCATCTTAAACGACCCGGCTTATGTTTTCACCACTCTGGATGAGCTTCTTCAAAGTGACGAGGAGGCCCTCAAGGGCATCATGGCGTGGGGCACGTTCCGGCTATTTCCCGACTGCCTGGGGCTTTTGGCAGACTACACGGGCCAGAACCTACTGGTCACCCAAGACTCCTTGCAGCAGGTAATAGAACAAGCGGACGCTCTTTCGGCGTTTCAGGATGAGACTTATTCCCAATCTCCTGCCTTGTACCAGGGCGGCAGAACCATCGGCGCTAACCACTTGATGAGCCTTGCCAGAGAGGAAACGGAGTACGCCGTCCTGCCCATACCCAACCCACAGGGGGGCGTCACTGCCGCGGTGACTTTCTACGCTGCCATCAACGCCAACGCGGCCCATCCCCAGGAGGCCTTCGACTTCATCGAGCTGCTTTACAGCGAGGAGCTTTTTACCGAGCAGGGTTTCGAGGTGAACGGTTTCCACTATGGTACTACCTTTAGCTATGGCAACCATGGTGGCCTGAGCGTCTCCATCCCTGTGAAGGATGAAATATTCTTCCAGTATTTGGAGAGCTATGACATCCTTCCGGGCACCATGGCCTCCTTGCGGAAAGCGGTGGAGCGCATCGACAGTGCCAAGGTATATTCCGATTTAGACCTGGCCATTTATCAAATGTATAATACTTGGCGTTATGACCGCCCAGAGGAAACGTTGGAGGAACTGGTGGACCGCACCGTTTCCACCATGGAAATGACATTGGCGGAGTGAGGCGTATGAAACGGACGTGGAAGGGCTATCTCTTTGCCGGGCCGCTGCTGCTGGGATTCCTGCTGTTTTACGTGCTGCCCTTTGGCCAGGTGGTGTGGGACTCCCTGTCCCAAGGCACCGGGAAAAGCCAGCTGTTTGTGGGTCTGGAAAATTACAGCCGGATGTTCCAAAACGACATGTTCCGCATGGCCTTTGGGAACACCCTGGGCTTTTTGGGGATAGGGCTGCCTGTCATTCTGCTGGTGTCCTACGGGCTGGCGTTGTTTTTGAAAAGGCAGGCCCGGCGGTTCCAGCTGCTGCGCACGGTGTTCCTCCTGCCCTATGTGATGCCCGTGGCGGGCACGGTGCTGCTGGTGGATTTGCTGTTTTCCAGAGAAGGGCTGGTAAACCAACTGTTTCTCACGCTGGGCCTGCCCTTGGCGGATTGGCTCCAATCCCCGGCGGCCTTTTGGGTGATGCTCATCCTCTACCTGTGGAAGAGCACGGGCTACGCGGTGGTGCTGCTGCTTGCGGGGTTGATTGCCATCCCCCCTGACCACTACGCCGTGGCCCAGGTGGAGGGCGCCGGCTGGTGGCAGGCCTTCCGCTACATCACCATGCCGCAAATGTGGTACGCCCTGTTCATCGCCTTTGTGTTCTCCCTTATCAACGCCTTCAAGTGCTTCCGGGAGATTTTCCTGGTGGGCGGGGAACACCCCCACCCGTCGGTGTACATGCTCCAGCACTTTATCAACAATTCCTTTGAGAATTTGAACTACCAGCGCCTCAGCGTGGCCTCTGTGCTGTTGTTCTTGGTGTTGACCCTGGTGCTGGGGGTCTGCGCCCTGTGGGTGCTGCGGAAGGAGGCGGCCCGCTCATGAAAAAGCTGCGCGCTGTGACTGCGGGAGTGGTTGCCGCCTTACTGCTGGTTGTTATCGGCGGCCCCTTTGTGTATGTGCTGGTCCTCAGCTTTTTCGCGGAAGGGCCCGCCTTTTCGGTGGAGGGCTACTACCGCGTGTTCCTGGGCTCCCAGGAGTACCTTCTCAATTTCTGGAGGAGCCTGTTTCTCTGCGCCGTCATCGTGGCGGGGCAGGTAGTCCTGTCGGTGTTCGCGGGCCTGGGCTTTGCCAAGTATGCCTTCCCCGGGAAGAACTTCTGGTTTTTCCTGCTGCTGGTGGTGATGGTTTTGCCCCTCCAGGTGACGCTGGTGCCAAACTTCCGCATTCTGGGGGCCTTGGGCCTGCTGGATACCCAGTGGGCCTTGGTGCTGCCCGCCATGTTCGCGCCCCTGGGCACCTTCCTCATGACCCAGTGCTTCCGCTCGGTGCCCGATGAAATCCTGGAGGCAGCCCAGCTGGACGGCGCCAACATGGTGCGGGTCCTGTGGAAAGTCCTGGTGCCCATGAGCAAAAACGGCGTGGCCAGTGTGGTGCTGCTGTCCTTTTTAGAGGCGTGGAACATGGTGGAACAGCCGGTGGCCTATCTGAAAGAGCCCGCCCAGTATCCCTTGTCCGTGGCGGTGGCCTATGTGGGCACAGAGGACGCTGCCACCCAGCTGGTGTGCTGCCTGCTCTCTCTGCTGCCGCCGCTGCTGCTGTTCCTCCGGTTCCACCAGGAGCTGGTCCAGGGGATTGCCCTGGCGGAAGTGAAGGGGTAGGGTGATACCATGAACAAGGCCTTTTTGCGGGGGCTGGTCGTGGCCGCCGTTTTGCTGATAAACTGCACGCTGCTCTCCGGCTTTATTGAAAGGCAGATGACAGTTCCGGTCCGGGAGTGCTCGCCCCGGTACGACAATGCCGTGGGGAGCCAGCGCATCCCGGCCGACGCCATCCGCTGGGAAGACGGGCAGAGCTTCCTCTACGCCATCCAGGAGGGCCAGGGCTTGACCGCAGGCCTGTGGGCAAAACGCGTCCCGGTGAACATCATAGGCATAGAGGGCGCTGCCGCCTTTGTCATGGAGGATGAAAGCCAGGAGTATGTGCTGTATGGCTCCCGGCCGTTCCAAGACGGGGAGCGTGTCCTCCCTGTGGAGGAGGGGCAGGCCCAGCCGGACACTCTCCTTCTCTGGATACCGGCGGGGGCGTCCCCCTTGGAGCAGGGCGTTACCATCCCCTTGGGGGAGGGGGAAGCCACCTTGTACAGCCGAGAGGTGACCCAGCCTTTCCTGGCGGAAAGGGAGCTGGCCCAGCTGGCGCCGGAGGAGCTGCGCGCCCAAAGCGCCGTAATCAGCTGCCAGGAGCTGGAAAAACTGCTCAACGGGCTGCCTTGGCTGGCGGGGGCGGCCCTGCTGGTGCTTGCCACTTTGCTGCTGGCCATCCTGTTTTGCGTGGCCCTGGGACGCGGAAAGCGCTGGCCCTGGTACCTTGGCTGCGGCGTGGGATGCCTTTTGGCTTGGGCGGGCCTGGTTCTTGTGCTGGGCCGCACCCAGCTGCCCTCCTCGCTGCTGCCAACGGGCAATATCTTTGCTTGGGGCCACTACAGCAACCTGTTCCGGCTGGCGGAAGAGGGGCTGGCAGCTTTCGCGGAGAATGCCCGCTGCGCGGAACTCCTCAACCTTCTGGGGCAGCGGCAGCGGGAGGCCATGCTTCTTTTGGCGGGATGGGCGGCGCTGCTCTGTCTGCTTCTTGTCACGGTGGGGATGTATCTCAGAAGAAGCTCTGGTTCACACGCGCGGGGCGGCGGTCTTTCTTCTTTCCGAAAGGAGGGAAGCGATAAATCGTAAAGCGGGAATAGGAGGCCTCCCGGTTTGAGCGTCCCATGTTCCTTTTCTCCTGTAGAAGTCTTGGAGAAGGGCATCTGCTGCATCCGGGATCCGGCCCACGTCATCCACTGGCCCAGGTCTGAGAGGCCATGTGGTTCCGTAATGGGGCTTCGGTTATAGGGCAGGCTGCTTCGGATGTGATGTAAAGTTTACGCGGACAGCCCTTCCAGTCTTTTTTCCAAACTTATCCGAAACGGTTTTTTCTAAGACCTCTTTCCTTCCCCTTGGTTGAAAGGGAGGATTCAGGTCTCAAGACAGCAAAAGGACTTCCGGCAACCAAACCGGCTGCCGGAAGTCCAGCTTTTTTTATTGCGTTTCGCTGTCCTCTTGACGGGGAACGGTTCAAAAGCCGCAGAGGGTTCTTTGAAAATCCGGGAAATCCAGCGGGATCAACGATTGGCATCATAGGCCTTCTTCAGCCGGTGGAGGTTGGAGAGCCGCTGAACCCCCTCATCCCCCAGCTTTTCCGAAACAGCCACCACCAGCGCGTCTATTAGGGCGGCGGGCGCTGTCATAGAGTGGTACTCCTTGGCCTCCCCCCGGTAGACGAACAGGTTCATGTCCGCCCGGTCCGGCTCCGGCAGATAGCTGCGGCTGGTAAAGGAAAGGGTGCGGTACCCCGCCTGTTTTTGATACTCCAAAATCATCCGGCCCTCCCGGGAGACCTTGGAAAAGCTGAACAGCACCACCAGGTCGTCAGAATGCGCCTGGGAAAGCCCCTCCAGCACCTCCGAGCCGCCGGAGGGCAGCAGAATCGCCTCAATGCCCAGCCGCCGCAGCCGGAACAAAAGCAGCTGCCCCAGGGAGGCGGAGGCGCTTTTGGCGTGGATGAACACCCGGTGGCAGTCCAGCAGCGCCTGGGCTGCCTGTTCAAAGGCTTGGGGGTCCAGGCCCTCCAGGGTCTTTTCCAGGCAGAGCTGCTGGCGCAGCATCCAGTTTTCCACCGTAAAGCCCTGCTGGGTTTCCAGCAGCTTGGCGGCAGGGCCCACCGGCTGCTCCTGCTGGGACACCAGCCGCTTTAAGCCCTTGTAGTCCCCGCAGCCCACCCGGCGGGCGAACCGAGACAGCGTGGTGCCCGAAACCCCCAGCTTCTGGCTCACCGCGCCGATGGAGTCTTGAAGGAACTCCCGGGGGTTGTTGGAAATGTAGTCGATGATCTCCGCCTCGGAGCGGGTGACTTGCTCCGGCATATGGGGGAATTGTATGGTCATGGCGTTACCTCCGTCCCAGCTGGCTTAGCGGTGATTTTCAGTATAGCAGAAGGCCCCGGTGGATGCAAGCCGGGCTGTGGCTTATTCCGAGCCCCGCTTGCGGAACAGCAAAATGCCCTTTGCCGCCGGCGTCACCGTGGAGGACACCAGCTCCCAGCCCTGTAAGGCCATCTCGTTGGCGGCGCGCTCCAACGCCTCCGCCATGGCTCCGGCCTTGGGGGCGTATTCCACCACCACCGCCTTGTGATGAACAGCGATCCGCTCCGCGTAGGAGGGGCCGTGCTCCTGGTCCTTTTCCGGCCCGGTGAGCACCGCCACATAGTCCCCGCCCAGGGCGTGAATCTCTTTCAGGGCCCGCTTCAGCAGGCAGGCGCAGCGCACCTTTTCCGCCGCGCTTTCCGACACGGTGATGGTATATCTTCCCGCCTGCATTTCCTGGAGCAGCTCCGCCGCCGTGGAGCAATCCCGCTGGAACTCCGTCCACACGCAGCCGTACTGCACCGCCTGGTGGGTGTCGCTGCCGGACACCACCGGGACGCCCAGCTGGCGGCCCAGGCCATAGGTGCGCTGCTCCGCCTGCTGGCGGTTGGTGGCCAGGTCTTTGCCGTTTAAGTCCAGAAAATCCAGCCGGGCCAGCTGTTCCCGAGGCAGCTGGGGAATGTGTCCCCCCTCTCGATAGGGATGGGCGCCGCCTACCACCACTGGGTATTGGTCGAACAAATCCCGCAGCCTCGCAAAGGGCAGGAAATTCCCCGGCGCCTTGTGGGGGGCCAAGCGCTGGTTCAGCTCCAAAATGGCCTCCAGCGGGCCGATGGACAAAATGTGCCCTCCCTCGGCGATGTCCGTCTCCATGCCGGGGAAGACCCGCAGGCCGTTTTCCAGCACCAGGGCGTCGCCCTCCCGGGTGCTTCTGGCGGAGAGGTAGCCGTACAGCTCGTCAAATTGCAGGGTGTTAAAGTGCTCTGTCAGGCAGAGGGCGTCCAGGCCGGCGTTTTTGGCCTCGCCAAAGAGCCAGTCGGTGTACACCGTGGAGAAGGGCAGCCGCTTGGCCAGCTTGCCGTGGGTGTGAAAATCCAGTTTCAAGGGGATACCTCTTTTCTAAATCAAAGTGGAAAGCAGAATGGCCAGGGAAATCCACAGCAGGGAGATGGCCAAAAACAGCAGGTCGTTGGTGCTCACCTTTAAGGTGGCCAGCTTCATCCGCTTCACCGCCTTGTTGGTGGCGGCGTTGCGGTAGCCCCGAATCTCCAAAGCCTCCACCGTGGTGCGGGAGCGCTTGGCGGTGTTGAGCATCAGGGGGTAGAAGGACTGCATGATGATCTTCACCTGATAGATGAGGTACTTGATCTTGCCCCCCAGGGTCTCGTGGGCCGGGGGATTGCCCCGCAGCCGGTAGGAGAGCAGCACGTTCTGAAATTCCTCCATCAGCATGGGCAGCATCCGGTAGGCGTAGGAGATGGAGAAGCTCAGCCGCTCCGGGCAGCCGTACCACATCAGGCCGTTGGAGAGCTTGTCCGGGTCCAGGCCGGAGAACACCGTCACCGAGGCCAGGGAGCAGGTGGCCACCTTCAGGCTGAGCACCAGCAGCGGCGCGATGGTGGAGGCGTTGCCCCCAAAGAGCAGGGACACCAGCAGCAGATAGCCCGTCTGGGAGAACACCCCCACAGCGAACACCAGCAGTACCAGTCCCGCCACCCGGGCCAGCTTGGTGGTGACCACCACCAGCAAGAAGCAGGCCATCAAAAACCACAGGTCGTTGACAAACCAGGGCACCAGCCCAAAGAACAGGTACCACATAATCAAAATGCGGGGGTCCAGCTTGGCGATGACGGTGTCATTGTTGCCATAGGCGTTTTTCAGCACCTGGTTCCGCAGAAAGTCCATGGAGAACTTCTTCAAAATGTTCTCCGAGAGCTTTTTCTTTGTCTTGCTTTCCATTTCCATCATGCGCCCTCCCCAAAGCAGCGTGTAAATTCCTCCACGGTGTAGCACAGCGCCCGCTCCTCCAAGGCTTGGCCCATGGAGAAGATTTCCGGCGGCCGGATGCCCACCTCTTTCAGCAGCGCCCGGTTCCCGAAAATCTCGTCCCGGGGGCCGTCCGCCACCACCTTGCCGCCCAAAAGCACCACAATGCGCTGGGCCCATTCGCACACCAGCTGCATGTCGTGGGTGGCAATCACCACCGTGTCGGTGATGTCCTTCATCTCCCCCAAGGTGCGCAGGATCTCCTTGCGGGTGGCGATGTCCAGGTTGGCGGTGGGCTCATCCAGCAGCAAAATGCCGGGGTTTAGCGCCACGCCAATGGCCAGGCTGGCCCGGCGCATCTGCCCGCCGGAGAGAAGCCGCCCGTCCCGCTCCTGCAGCGGGGAAAGGCGGAACCGGGCGAGAAGCTCCTGGGTGCGTTCCTTATAGTGCTCCACGCCCCGGGCCTCCATGGCAAAGGCGATGTCCGCCCGGATGGAGTCCTTGATGAACATCTGCTCCGGGTTCTGGTACACCAGGGAAATCTGCCGGGAGAGGTCCTCTGTCTTTTTCCGGTGGATGCTCTCCCCGTTTAGGCGGATGTCCCCGGAGGCGGGCTTCAAAAGCCCCACCATCAGCTTTAGCAAAGTGGATTTTCCCGCCCCGTTGGAGCCTATCAGCGCCACCTTGTCGCCCTTGCGGATGGTCAGGTCCAGCCCGTCGAACACCACCCGGTCCGCCCCCTTTACCGAGCGGTAAGATAAAGACACCTGCCGGAACTCCACCGCCGGGGCGGGTTCCTGCTCCGGTGGTGGAGAGGGGGCCCGTTCCGCCGGGCGGTAGGCAAGGCCCCGGAAGGCCTCCAGCCCCTGGGGGATGGTGGTGGGCAAAGGCCGCTCCCAGGGGAGGCGCCCCTGGCGCCGCAGCTTGTCCGCAGCCAGGGTCACCTGGGGCGGGAAGATGTTGCACTCCTGCAGCTCGCCCACCCGGCGCAAAGCCTGGCTGGTGGGCAGCTTCCAGGCGATGTTTCCGTCCCGCATGAGCATCACGTGCTTGCAGTAGTCAGCGATATACTCCGTGTGGTGCTCAATGACGATGATGGTCTTGCCGTGCTTCTCGTTGAGCTCCTTGAGCACCTGGTAGATGCGGTCGGCGTGGCCCGGGTCCAGCTGAGCGATGGGCTCGTCCAGAATCAGCACCTCCGGCCGCAGGGACACAGCCCCAGCCAGCGCCAGCAAATGGGTCTGCCCGCCGGAAAGCTGCCAGATGTAGTCATCCTCCCGGCCCTTCAGCCCGCACAGGGCCAGGGCCTCTTTGCCCCGCTCCACATAGTCCGCCATGGCGTAGTTCAGGCAGGCGTAGGAGGCGTCGTCCAGCACCGTGGGGCGCACAATCTGGTTTTCAAAGTCCTGGTACACATATCCCGCCTTTTGGGCCAGGGTGCCCACGTCCGCCTCCAGGGTGTTCACCCCGTCCACCACCACTTTCCCAGAGAATTCGCCGGTGATAAAGTGGGGAATCAGCCCGTTGAGGGTCTTGCAAAAAGTGGATTTCCCACAGCCGTTGTTGCCAACGATTGCCAGGAAATCCCCTTTTTCCACCTGTAGCGTGATGTTCTTTAAAATAGGCGTTTCAGCGGCGGGATAGGAATAGGTCAAGTTCTCTATCTCGATGATGTTCATCCCGCGGTAGTCCCGTCCTTTCCGGCCTTCCATTTCAGCACGGCCAGCACGATTACCGCCAGCGCCGCAGCCACCACCAGGCCGATGGCCAAAGCGGTGCCGCTGCCGGCCCAGTCAGCTTCCCAGTCCACAATGGAGAAGCCGCTCTTGGCGATAAGCTGAGTCGCGACAGCCACCACAAAGCCGATGACGCAGCCCAAAACCACCTTGGGGCTGACGCCGCCCACCCAGGTCTTTTCCGTGCGGGGGGCCATGCCCAGCAGGGGCTCAATCTTCCCATAGAGCTTGGGCACCAGGAACAGCGTGGGCAGCAGGCAGAACAGGATGCCGGAGAACAGCAGGTCGTTGAGGAAGGCAAAGCCCTCGGTGGCGAAGACGCTTTCCGGCAGGCCGGCCACGGCCTCAAAATCCTCCACAGCAAACTGCACCTTGCAGATGTCCACCACAGCGCCCATGGCCAGCTGCAGCGCCGTGCCGGTGATGGCGGCGATGCCCACCATCTTGTAGTTCTTGGGGTTCTTCACCATGCGGCCGGCCACATACACGCCAATGGTCACGGTGAGGAACTTCTCCAGCTCTCCCAGGCCGCCAAACTGCCCCAGCATAATTTCGCTGAACACCAGCTCGCCGGTGGCGGCGCCCAGGGCAGCGGAAAGGGGGTCAAAGAGCATGGCCAGCGTCAGGGGGATAAACAGGAAGTACTCCACTGAGAACTCCACAACGCCCACCTGGAAGCTGGGAATCAGCTCGGTGAACAGCGTTGCCAGGCCATACAGGGCCATGGTCAGCACAAATACCATCAGTTTTTGGGATTGGGTCGCGGTCTGCTTTTTTGCAAGTTCCATGTCACTCTTCCTCTCTCTTCTTGCAGTTCCGTTTTCTTACAGCCCTATTGTAATCCCTATCTGTGTAAAGCCGCGACCGCGTTTCTGTAAAATTGAAATTAAAATTTCTCTTATCTAAAAACATAAAGAAAAGTTTCATTTATGCCGTATGGATGTTTACGGGCTTCCAGGAAAATAGCGGCACAGCATAACGGAACGATGTCCTGTGCTACTACAACTGACAGCGGGAAGGACTAGTTTGGAATTATCCACTCCTGTGTACAGGGGATGCCATAAAAACCTGTATCATTTCCTCAAAAAGAAAGAAATGTACAAGGGGTGCATACAAGCGATAATCTCATAGTGTAATCACATAAATTGAGTATATTCTATATAGAATTATAGATATATCGTACAACAGAAGAACTGGAAGTTGGACGCAGGGAATGCATGAATTTGTAGAATACATAAAAAGTTTATAAATTTTCATTGACTTTAGCTTGGTAATCGGGTAATATATACATATAACCAAGGCGATAACGGTGGCCACCGATAGTCATATGTTCGCTCCGTGACACGATTGCCTCACTTTGTCTAGACGGTAAAGTGATGGCACGCCAATTTAGGAGGAATGAACAATGACGAAACGTATCTTTTCTGTGATGATTGCCCTTGTTATGGTTGTTGCTCTGGCCGTACCTGCGTTTGCAGCAACACCTGAAACATCCTTACCTGTTGATGAACCCATTGTGGAGCGGTATGTCCCCATGCCTTGCTGTGGTGCACCTGAGGGATGGGAAACCGTCCGGCGGGATGTCATAAATTGGAGTGCTGGAAGAACAACTTATTGCCGATTTGGCTACTCGAGTTGTGCTGGGGACTACCTGGCAGTTAAGTATCTTGACACCAGATGTGCTGCTTGCCATAATGTGGAATCCTCAGAAATTTTGTATAATGGCTTTTATTGCCCGGTAGCTGGGAACTATAAGTACTATTAAACTACAGGAAATGTAAGGTAGTTCTGGTATCCCCTTGTCTTTCAACGAGAAAAGGCAAGGGGATATTTCTAAATTGTGAGGAGGGAAAAGAGATGAAAGGTGTCCTGCGGAGAGGGGTTGCTGCATTGTGTGCTTTGTTTCTGGTGTTGGGCACGGCAGCCTGCCAGCAAAAGGAGCCCAAGATGAAAGACGGCAAGATGTTGCCCAACTACCTGTTGCTGGACGCCTTCGGCCTGCTGAACACCTATTGGGCGCTGTTGCTGCCCTTGGCTTTCGCGCCCCTGGGCACCTTTTTGCTGACGCAGATTTTCCGCTCTGTCCCGGCGGATATCCTCCAAGCCGCCCGGCTGGATGGGGCGGGAACCTTGCAAGTGTTGGCTAGGGTGCTTTTACCCTGCGGAAAGAGCGGGGTGTCCACTCTCATCATTTTGACACTGATCGAAAGCTGGAACATGGTGGAGCAGCCCTTGATTTACTTGCGGGATGTGGGGTCCTATC
>ERZ1643246.2862-NODE-2862-length-15636-cov-28.624735_pt1 | contig 15636 bp, 15 predicted proteins | sample MGYA00579265_ERZ1643246 | MGnify/ENA primary metagenome ERZ1643246 (study PRJEB29033, sample SAMEA4952261) | chicken gut metagenome | biome: Broiler Chicken; feature: Gastrointestinal Tract; material: Caecum | place: Ireland | collected 2018 | study: Broiler... | reverse complement strand
GTAATTTATTCCATTAAAACGGATTTTCTAACTTTAATTAAGGTTTTTTTCATTTGCTGGGTATTTATCTATATTAGTTTAAAACCTATGCCAACAATAGAACACAGCTTTTAACACTGTGTTCTATTGAAAACTTTGGAAAAATAATGTATGAAATATGCTAATTTAGAATTATTTATCTCCTTGTCCTTCTGGTAAAGCTGGATAATCTAATACTACTCTAATCTTCATTACATATTTAATTGCTCTTACAAATTTGCTATTTTTAATTCTTTGCCATAATGAAGGTTTTTCCTCAAATGTTGTTGCTGCAACATATTGCTCTTTTGCTTGTTGTTCAGCAGTTGATTCTGTGCTTTGTACTTGAACTTGTTCTTGTATATTTTCTTCTACTGCTTGTACGTTTACATTAGCATTTTCTTCTTGAGCTGGCTGTGTAACTTTTTGTGGTTGTTCTTCAAAAGTTTCTACTGGTGTTGGTATTGTTTTTAAAGCATCTGCAACTTCAATTCCAATATAACTTAATGCTTTTGATCTATCTTCTATTCTTTCCATATCTATTTCTATATGTAAATTTGATTCTAAGTTATTTATTCTTGCATGTAATAATTTCATTGCATCTTGATAATTTTGAGATTGATCACTTTTAGCTTTTCCAATAATATTTAGTGTTTCTATAATGTCTTCAGGGAAATTTTCTTCTGCTTTTTTTACTGCATCTTTCCAGCTTTTATCTTTTTCTTGTGCTAATTCAACTAATTCTTTTAATTGCCCTGCTAAAGCTATGTTCTCTTCTCTTTGCCTGATTAATTCTTCTACTCTTTTAGTATTTTCTTCAAATTGATTTGTAGCGAATTCTACTAATCCGTAAGCAGCCTTATATACACTACTTGGGAAATTCTTCTTTTTAGGATATTCATTTAAATATGTTTTTATTGATTCAACTAAATCTTTAAAATATGTATCTTCTTCTAGTTGAACTATTTGTTTTTTACTTTTAGGGTTTATTAATTTTTGTACTTTATCTATATTTGATAATATTTTCTCTTCCGTGATTACCATTCTCACGTTTACTATGCCAGATTTAGACATGTAAACTACCTCCTTTATCCTACACTTAATTGCTTATTATTCGTATTTCATCTATAATTATACATTAATTAACAAAAAACTACAATAGAATTGTAGCTTTTTTTGATTACATTTTAGTTACAAAATTGTTACATTTTTGTTACAATACTGTTTTTATTTCTTCATGTCTTTTTATTTTTTGTGTTGTCGTTTTTATTAACTCTTTGTCTGTAACTATTATGTCTCTAATATATTTATATGGTGGCATTGTTTTATTTATCTTTTTAACTTCATTCCATAATTTTTCTTTTATATCTTCAATTTCTGTTAGACCATATTCTTCCTTCATAATTTCTGGGTCATATACTACTTTAACACAGATTTTATAATCTCCATCATCTTCTGGTCTTCCATAAACAAAACTTTCTTTTACACCTTCTATTTTATTTACTAAAGCTTCTAGTTCTTCTGGGAAAATGTTTTTACCATTTTTAAGAACTATTACAAATTTCTTTCTACCTGTGATAAATATAAATCCATCTTTATCAATTCTTGCTAAATCTCCTGTATGTAACCATCCATCTGGTTCAATAGTTTCTTTAGTTGCTTCTTCATTGTTATAATATCCAAGCATAACTGTTGGACCTTTAACCATTAATTCCCCTATTCCATCTTCATCTTTATCAGCTAATTTTACCTCTAAGCTTGGAAATGCCTTTCCAATAGAACCTATTCTTTGATATTTATCATCTTCTGCTGCAACAACTGGAGATGTTTCTGTTAAACCATATCCTTGATAAATTGTAAATCCTAAATCTGAAAATGCTTTTTCCACTTCTGGATCTAATGCTGCACCACCTGCAACAAATAATCTTAGTTTAGTTCCTACTGCTTCATGTACTTCTGCAAATAATTTTTGTCTTATATCTATCCCAAACTTTCTTAGAAAATTACTAATTTTTATACCTTTTTGTACTTTTTCCCATTTTCCTTTTTTCTCTATTCCTTTTTTTACTTTTCTGAACATTCCTTCATAAAGTGCTGGGACAGAAATCATGGCTGTTATATCAAATTCTTTTATGTTATCACCAATATGTCTTATTCCATCACAAAATGCAATTGAACATCCTGCAGATATTGGATATAAAAATCCTACTGTTGATTCAAAAGTATGGTGCAATGGTAAAAATGATAGCATTCTATCTTCTGGTACTAATTTTATAGTAGATGCAATGTCAAATAAATTGCTAACTATATTTTTTTGTGAAAGCATTACTGCTTTTGACATAGCTGTTGTTCCTGATGTAAATAGCATTATGTTCATTACATCTGGATTAATTTGGGCATCTACAAATTCTTTATTATCATTATCTAATAATTGTTTTCCTTCTTCAATTAATTGTTTAAAAGAATATATATCATTTTCATTCTTCTCTAAATTCATTGATATGAAAAATTTGATCTTTGTATTACCCTTATCTTTCAACTTTTTCATTATATCATTATATTTGTCTGTATAGAAAATCGCTTCAACTTCTGAACGTAATATCAAACTTTCAATTTCATTATCTGGTAAAGATTTATCTAGTGGAACAACAATACCTGTTCCGCAAACTATTGCTAAATAGCTTACACACCATTCATAGCAATTTTCTCCAATTACAGCTATTCTTTTATCTTTTAATCCCAAATCAATCAATTTTGTTCCTAACTCATCTACTTGTGTTCTAAATTCCTTATGTGATATTTCTCTAAATTTTCCCGGAACATCTGTCCTAAATATGTATGCTGGTCTTTCTCCATATTTTTCTCCTGATTTTTTAAGCATATCTTTAATATCTGTAAATTTTTCGACTTTGTACACTGGTTCTCTCATTTTTCTTTTCCTTTCTAGGTATAATTTTAGTTTTGTGAAATAATTTTTTACCCTTTTTTATTGTATAGGAAAAATCGACTTTTATCTTGACCTTATACGGATTTTTCCGTATACAACAAGGTTAGGCTTCCTATATTAGTGAAGTACTGCGAAGCAGTCTTCACATGTGTGCGTCGAAATCTTTCATTCGTTAATGCACGCCTTTCTTATTTTTAATCCTTCTATTATTGTATTTTCATATTCTCTATACAAGCTCATTATATCTATATTTTCATTTCTTAATTTATATACTAATGTTGAACCAATCAATCCATAAATTTCTGATGCTATGACTTTTGGATTTCCTTGCTTTATCTCATTTTGGTCAATTCCTTCTTTTACAATTTGTTCTATTTTACTAATGTACTCATATACATGATTTTGACATTTTTGGTTTCTAGCTTCTTTTCCATAAAATTGACTTAATAAAATTGTTATTAAATCTTCATATTTGACAACAATCTTTATTTGAATTAAAACAATTGCTTTTAGTTTATCTATATAATTTGATAGTTTTGAGGTTTTTATATCAATACTATTTTGCAAAAGTTTCATTCCTTCTTCGATTAAAAAATTAAAAATTTCTTCTTTACTAGAAAAATGATAATATAATGTGCCTTTGGCAACTCCAACTGTTGCCGTTATTTCTTCTATGCTTGTTGCTTCATATCCTTTTTCTGCAAATAATTTCATGGAAGTTTCAAATATCTTTCTTTTCGTTTTATTCATAATATTTTAATCCTTTCAATATGAATTTAAGCATATCCTTATTATATATGTATTTATTCAATATTGCAATAGTTTTAAAATTTTTGTACAACTTATTCTAATAAACTATTGTAACTATTCAAAAAGTATTCAAAAATTACTTTACAATTTTTAATATTTAATATACAATTACGATAATAATTCTGAAGAAAAATGGAAATAATATACTTAAAAAATGGAGGGAAAACCAATGAAGAAAAAAAATGAGCTAAATTATCAAAAATTGAAATATGTATGTGATGAATCTATGTTAGATTTTGAAACTACTGAAGAATTAGAACCTATCCAAGAAGGAATAGGTCAAGACAGAGGAATTAAAGCATTAGAATTTGGTATTCAAGTTGATGTAAAAGGCTACAATTTATACATTGAAGGACCTAGTGGTGTAGGTAAAACACTTTATACAAAAAATTATTTAAATAAAGTTTCAACTAAAAAGAAGGTTCCAAATGATTGGTGCTATATATACAATTTTGATAATCCGAATGAACCAATTGCTGTATCACTTCCAGCAGGTCAAGGCAAAGAATTTAAAGATAGCATGGATGGTTTCATAGAAGAAATTAAAAAAGACATTAAAAAAACATTTAATGCTGATGATTTTGAAAAAGAAAAATCTTTGATTAAACAAGAATTTGAACAAAAAAGAAGTGGATTATTAGAAAAACTAAATGAAGATGCACAAAAATATAATTTTCAAGTAAAAGCTTCTCAAAATGGTATATATATGATGCCAATCCTTGATGGAAGAGTAATTGAAGAAGAAGAATTTGAAAAACTTTCAGATGAAGTTAAAGCAGAATATGAAAATAAATCTACTTTAGTTCAAGAACAAATAATGAATGTTATTGGTCAAATAAAAGAAATAGAACGTCAATCTGATAAAAGAATATCTGAATGGCAATCAAATATTGCTCTTCTTACTATAAATGTCCATATTAATTATTTGAAAAGTAAATATAAGAGAAATAAAAAAATTAATAAGTTTTTAAATGATGTAAAACAAGATGTATTAAAAAATGTATCTTATTTCTTAGAGGAAGATAAAATAAATGCACAAAATCCTAATGTTCCACCAAATATGAGAAAACCTGATCCTTCATTAAATTATAGAGTTAATCTTTTTGTTGATAACTCAAATAGAGATGGTGCTCCTGTAATAATGGATTCAAATTATTCATTTCCTAATATTTTTGGAATGTTGGAATATGAAAATTATTATGGTGCTTTAAAAACAGATCATACAATGTTAAAACCTGGTCTTTTACATTTAGCAAATGGTGGATATATTATTTTTCAAGCTAAAGATTTACTTTCAAATTCACTTTGCTATGAAACTTTGAAAAAGGCTTTAAGAATAAAAGAATTAGGTATTGAAAATATTAATGAACAAAGAGCATCAATGCTTATGGTGTCTTTAAAACCTGAACCTATTCCTTTAGATTTAAAAGTTATTTTGATTGGCAATAGCAATATTTACCAAACTTTACTTGCTATGGATTCAGACTTTAGGAAATTATTTAAAATAAAAGTTGAATTTGAAGATGATGCACCTATAACAAAAGACAATCTAAATAAATTAGCTAGAATAGTTCATGGTTTCTGTGAACATCAAGATTTACCTGAATTAGATAAAAGCGCTATGGCAAGACTTATAGAATATGCTTCAAAACTTGCAGGAAGCCATTCAAAAATATCAACAAGGTTCGACGATTTAGTTCAAATAGTTGGAGAAGCAGCAACATGGGCTAAAATTTCAAAATCTAAAATAGTAACTGAAAAACATATATCAAAAGCATTAGAAGAACAAATCAATAGAGTTAAAAAATACGATACAAAATATATGGAAATGATACAAGATAACTCACTATTAATTGATACATCAGGATTTGAGGTGGGAACATTAAATGGTTTAACAGTTATGACTATTGGAGATTACTCTTTTGGAAAACCTACAAAAATAACAGTTAATACTTATACTGGAAAAAGTGGAATTATAAATATAGAAAGAGAAGTCGAGATTTCTGGACCATCTCATTCTAAAGGTGTATTAATTTTAACAGGATATTTAGGCGAAATGTTTGCGCAAGATATTCCTCTTAGTTTAACAGCAAGTATTTGTTTTGAACAATTATATAATGGTGTAGATGGTGATAGTGCATCAAGTACAGAACTTTATGGATTACTTTCTAGTCTTTCTGGAATACCAATTAATCAAGCAATTGCAGTTACTGGATCTGTAAATCAGAAAGGTCAGATTCAACCAATTGGTGGTGTTAATGAAAAAATTGAAGGATATTTTCAAATATGTAAAATGAGAGGCTTGACTGGTGAACATGGTGTTATGATACCAGTACAAAACATTGATAATCTTCAACTTTCAGATGAAATAATTGAAGCTGTTAAGAATAAACAATTCCATATTTACTCTGTTTCAACAATAGAAGAAGGAATTGAAGTTTTAACTGGTGTACCTGCTGGTAAAAAGGATGCAAGTGGACACTTCCCTGCTGGTACAATAAATTACTTGGTTTATGAAAAATTAAAAAAATATGCAAAAATAAGTGAAAAAGGGATTTAGGGACGGTCCTTAAAATCCCTCCTAGGAGGGATTTGGGGACGATCTTTATTTTTTTGTCAAGGGGGACGGAGATTTTTGACACAATTTAAAATAAATTGCCAAAAACCCCCGTCCCTTTTGGCACCTTTTGGCAATTTTTCATTTTAAAATATATTTTTTAGATTCACTTTATATTTTTCTACAATATGTTCAAGAATATAAATAGTTTTATCAACTTCATTCATTGCTTCTCCTAATTCTTCTGATTTAGTATAAGATTTTATTGAAACTATACCAGTTTTTACTTTTTCTAATTCTTCATGTTCAATGAAATATGCCCATTTATTATAATTTTCATTCCATTTATTTTCTATATTATCTATTTTTTCTGTTAATGTACTTATTTCTGAGTTGCTCTCTATCATTGTTTCTAATTCTTGTAATTCTTTTGTTATTTCATCAGCAGAATTTTTTGAATATTTTTGAGTAATTATATCTCCAATAATTATGAATATTAAAATAATAATACACACAATAATTTCTTTTTTCATTTTGAGTAATATTCCTTTCTCCAAACTCAAGTTTTACTAAAATTTTAATATTTCTTTTTTCTTTTTTCTTTCTTTTGACAAAAAATTTGACCTTTTCCATCTAGTGTTGCTAATAATACTTCATTTGGTTTCATCTTAAATTTTCCTATTTCTTTTTCTAACCAATTATAATCTTTTCCTGTTTTTATTAAATTTTCTTTCATAATTTTTCCATCAATTATTAAGTCATATGAAATTCCTTCATAATCTGGCATAATATTAAAATCTGCTGGTATTGTATTTCTTTTGTCTGGTTTTTGGATTACAGTGACTTGTCCACTAGTTTCTAATATTGCATATTCTACATCTCCTATATTTACTATATTATTTCCTCTTAATCTTTCTTGTAATTCATTTATTGTAAATCTTTCCTTTTTTAAAGCTTCTTCATCTATTTTTCCTCTATATATTAATATTCTTGGTTTTCCACAAATTATTTCTCTTGCTTTTATACTTTTTATATTGATAATTGAAATTATTAGATGCATTAATAAAAGTCCTAAAATTGGTATAATTCCATTAGAAATTGGAATTCCTACATCTGTCATTGGCATTGTTACCAAATCTGCTATCATTATTGAAATTGCAAGTTCAAATGGCTGGAGTTGTCCTATTTCTCTTTTTCCCATCAATCTCATTATAATTAGTACAAAAATATATAATATTATCGATCTAAAAAAAGTAATTAACATAAATTCACCTTATTTCATTATTTTTATGTTTAGTGTTAATTTTATTATTATTTTAAGCTGTTACGCTTTAAGTTTTTTATTTTTATTTTTTACAAAATTTAACTTTTTTATACTTAAATTTTTGAATAAATATTAATTAATTGTTAATAATAATTTTAGAACCTTAAATTTTTATAACATAATGATCAAAAAACTAAGGAGGTTATTAAACATGTCAAATACAGATTCAAATGTAAAAAGTGGTACATCCACTGTTTGGCAAATTGTAGGTAGATTAGTCGGTGCTGCTATTGTTTTAGCAATTACTGCATTTTTCACACCTGGATTTAGTATAAATAATATATGGGCTTTAGCAATAGCTGCTGTTGTTTTAACAGCTATTGACTATTTAATAGCAAAATTCACAGGTCTTCATGCTAGTCCTTTTGGTAAAGGATTTGTAGGGTTTGCTTTAGCTGCAATTACTCTTTATGTTACACAATTTTTCGTTGCAGGATATTCAATTTCTTGGGTTGCTGCAATAATAGGTGCTTTAATATATGGTGTAATCGACTATTTTCTACCTGGAAATCAGGCTATGTAGCAAACATTTTTTAGCAATGTTTCTACTAATAATTAGTAAAGTGGGGCTATGTATATATTTTCCGATTAAAATATATACACAGCCCCACTTCTTGTTAACTTTTTTTAGGAACTATATTATTTTTACATTCTATATTACCTTTATAGATACTATTTGGTGGTACCACTCCTCTAACAAAAGTAAGAGGATAAATGTTTGTATTTTTACCAATGACTACTCCAGGACTTAATACAGAGTTACATCCAACTTCTGAATAATCTCCAATCATTGCTCCTACTTTTCTCAAGTTTGTTTCTATTTGCTCTTTTCCATTTTTTATAACCACATCTTTTTTATCTGCTTTTATATTTGCTGCTTTTGTCCCTGCTCCTAGGTGTGCTTTATATCCTAATATAGAATCACCTACATAATTATAATGTGCTACTTGAACATTATCAAATAAAATGGCATTTTTTAATTCTGTTGAATTTCCTACTACTGCATTTTTTCCTACTATAGCTTTTCCTCTTATAAAAGCACAATGTCTAAGTTCTGCTCCTTTATCTATTATTGTAGGTCCTTTTATACATGCTGATTCATATATATTTGCGTCTTTTGCAATCCAAACATTTTCGCTAACTTGTTCATATTCTTCTTTATTTAAAGTTTTGCCTAAATTTATGATAAAATTTTCTATTTCTGGTAAAACTTCCCATGGATATGTAAATTTACTTAACAAATCTTTGGCTATGGTATTTTCTAAACTATATAAATTGACAATTTTGCATTCATCTAACATGATTTTTAACTCCTTTTATACATTTAGGGATCAGGGGACGTACCTTAAAATCCCTATTTTGTAGTATATAATTATATTGTGAAAATATATATTAAAATTCCGTTCTTTGCTGGTCGGACTTATCATATAAAGTAGTTTAGCAATAATTTCATAAGATGAGCAGTTGCGCTGGACTGGTCTATACTAATTGGCATCCTCCCAAACTTCGCATCACTACATTTTAATATATATTTTCACATAAATAAATTAAATTTTTAATAGGGATTTTAAGGTACGTCCCCTATTCCCTATTTCGGTTCCAGAATTTTTCGTATAGCTCTTTTGCTGTTCTTGGGCTATCTACTCCTTCTTTATTTTTTACTGGGGCAAAGTCGTCTTCTCTTTTTCCTCTTAATATTGCTATATCATCAAAAAATTCAAATGCATCAAATATGAATGCTTCAAATTTGTATGAGTTTGGCTCTTTGGGAATAATTTCATTTCCATTTTCATCCAAATATGTATTTTTCTTTTTTGCACTATGATAAATTAGTGGTTCTTTACTTATTTTTTCTATTGCTTCTATTGTAAATAAATTACACATTATGTGTGATTCTCCAAATTTAAGTTCCCCATTATTATCTACTTCTTCAGCCATTTTTTCTGGTAATTCTGAGTATTCGATAACTTTTGGGTGTCCATTCATTTTACAAAATACTCCGACTTTTTCATGAGGATTTGCTTTTACTACTGACTTTGATGCTATTTGTACATTTTTATCTATTGCCATTCCGAGTAATATTGTGTCTGCCATTTTTAGTAATACATTATCTACTCCTCCAATAAATATCCATTTTATTCCTCTTTCTTTCATATCTGCTAATGCTCCTGTTGTTCTTAATGATGTATATACTCCTCCATTTCCATCTGAGGCTTCTTTAATTTTCCCATCTTTTCCTATTAATAGTTTTCCTTCAAAATCTATTAATGGTAGTTCTCCTTGTTTAAAAATAATTACACTATTTTTATCATATCCAAAGTAATTATTTTTTTCTAAGAATTCTATTGTGGCATCATTATTTTCTTTACTTGTCATTATATACCAAGGAATTATAACATCATATCTTTTATTTGCTTCTTTTAGATTTTCTGCTAATATTTCAAATAAATATTTTCCTTTTCCATATACATCTAATCTAAATGTTCCTTTTGGCCCTGGGTGTTCTAACCTACTTCCTTGACCTCCTGCCATTGTAACTACTGCATATTGGCCATTTTCTATTATTTGCTCTCCTATTTTTGATAGTTCGGCTTTTGTATTTTCATCCATTTTTTCTTTATCTAGATATTCTATTGGTTCTATTTTATTTTCTTTGAATTTTATTTCTTTTTTTGCATTGTCATATAACTCTGCTATTTGATGTAAATCTATGTGATTTATTTGCTCTATTAACTCTCTTTTTTTGTTTTCATCTAATTTATTTAACCAGTTTACTATATGTAATTGATTATATTCAGTCAACAATTCTATAACATCCTGCATTTTATCCATTCGCAATTCATTCCCTTCAAGTAAATTATATTCTATTTTTATCTAACTTGCATTTTTCATTTTAAATATTTTCCTTATATAATATTCTAAAAATAAATTTGTGTTATTATCCTTTATTTTTAATTTATCTTTCGGCATTTATTTAGAAAAATGCTACTTCTATATTGTAGCATTTAATCTCTGCAATTTTATCACATATTTCTTATTTTAGCAAATTTTTTTTTAAACTTGTCATATCCTACCTTTTTCTTAATATACATTAATTAAAGTAATTTAGTACAAACATTTTTCTTGCGGTTCAAAATATATTGAAAATGGTATTTTAACTACATTAATAATAAATTTTGAATAATGCTTAGAAAATATTAATAGGAGGTATATGATGGAAAATACAAAATTGTATCAAGACATCGCTGAAAGAACTGATGGGGACATTTACATGGGAATTGTTGGCCCTGTAAGAACAGGTAAATCTACTTTTATTAAAAAATTTATGGATTTACTTGTTATTCCAAACATTGATAATGAATACAAAAGGGAAAGGACTAAAGATGAATTGCCACAAAGTGCTGGCGGTAAAACTATAATGACAACAGAGCCTAAATTTATTCCAAATGAAGCTGTTGAAATTACTTTGGATAATAACTTGAAGTTTAAGACTAGACTTGTTGATTGTGTTGGATATTTAGTTGATAATGCAATTGGTTATTTAGAAGATGATATGCCAAGAATGGTTAAAACTCCTTGGTCAGATGATGAAATGCCTTTTGAAAAAGCTGCTGAAATTGGTACAAAAAAAGTTATTGAAGAACATTCTACTATTGGTATTTTAATTACTACTGATGGTACTATAACAGATATTCCTAGAGAAGATTATATTAAGGCTGAAGAAAGAGTTGTTAAAGAATTAAAAGATATTAATAAGCCTTTTATTATAATACTTAATTCTGCAGAACCTAATTCTGATTATACTCTAGAACTTGCTCAAAAATTATCTGATAAATACAAAACTAGTGTTATTCCTTTAAATTGTAATAACTTAAATATAAACGATATCAATAATATTTTTTCTAAAATATTATATGAATTTCCTGTTGCAAGAATAGCTATTAAATTTCCTAAATGGGTTGAGAGTTTAAGTAATACTAATGATTTGAAACAAGAATTATTAAATGAAATTAAGGATGCTTTTTGTGATATTAACTTTTTAAAAGATACTTCTTCTTGCATTAATAAAATTCAAAATACTAATATTATTTCTTCAACTACGATAGAGAGTATGCAACTTGGTTCTGGAAATGTTAATGTTAAAATTGAAATTAAAGAAGAATTATTTTATAAAACTTTATCTGAAATTACAGGTGTATCTATTGAAAACGAAGGTGATCTATTTAGTATTATTTCTACTCTTTCTAAAACAAAGCAAAAATATGACAAAATTGCCTATGCTTTAGATGAGGTGGATAGAAAAGGTTATGGTATTGTTACTCCTACTATAGATGAATTGATTTTAGAAGAACCTGAAATGGTTAAACAAGGCTCTAGATTTGGTGTTAAACTTAAGGCTACTGCTCCTTCTATTCATATGATTAAGACTAATGTTACTACTGAGGTTTCTCCTATTGTTGGCTCTGAAAGACAGTCTGAAGAATTAGTGAATTATTTACTTTCTGGTTTTGAAAATGACCCTAAAAAAATCTGGGAATCTAATATTTTTGGTAGAAGTCTTCATGAACTTGTCAATGAAGGTCTTCAAGCTAAACTTGCTAAAATGCCAGAAGATGCTCAAATAAAATTACAAGAGACTTTAGAAAGAATTGTAAATGAAGGTAGTGGAGGACTAATTTGCATCATTCTTTAATAATTAAGGGAAAATGGGGACGGACTCAATTTTCCCTATCATTATTTTAATCCTTTTCTTCTTAGTTGCCCACATGCTGCATCTATATCTGATCCTAATTCTCTCCTTATTGTCGCCACTATTCCATGTTCATTTAAATAATCTCTAAATTTCATTATATTTTCATTTGAACTTTTTGTAAACTCACCATTTTCTATCTTATTTATTGGAATTAAATTTACATGGCATAACATTCCTTTTAATAGTTTAACCAATCTTTTAGCATCTTCTAGATTATCATTATTTTCTTTTGCTAATGCATATTCAAATGATATTCTTCTATGTGTTTTTTCTATATAATCTTTGCATGCTTGCAACAATTCTTCAATATTATATGAGTTATTTACTGGCATCATTTTACTTCTTTGTTCATCTGTTGTTGCATGTAATGAAATTGATAGTGTGCATTGTATATTTTCTTCTGCCAATTTGTATATTTTAGGTACTAATCCACTTGTTGATATGCTTATATGTCTTGCTCCTATATTTAATCCTTTAGGATTATTTATATTTCTTATTGCTTTTACTACATTGTCATAATTATCTAATGGCTCTCCTATTCCCATAAAGACTATATTTGATATTCTAACTCCTGTATCTCTTTCTACTGCCATTATTTGTTCTATAATTTCTCCTGATGTTAGATTTCTTATAAATGGTATTCCTGTTGATGCACAAAATTTACATCCCATTTTACATCCAACTTGTGATGATACACAAATGCTATATCCATGATGATATTCCATTAATACTGTTTCTATTGCATTTCCATCTAGCAAATCAAATAGATATTTTTTTGTTCCATCAGATGATACTTGCTTTGTTATTATTTTGAATTCTTTTATTTCATAATTTTGCTTTAATTGTTCTCTTAATTCTAACGATAAATTTGTCATTTCATCAAAACTTGATACTCTATTTTCATATATCCATTTATATATTTGTTCTGCTCTGAATGGCTTTTCCCCAATATTTTTTAATTCTTCTTTTATTTCTTCTATATTGTAATCTTTTATATTTTTCACGTTTTTTATGTTCTCCCTTCTAATTCTGTCAAAAGCCGAGGAGAATTTCCACGGCTTTTAATATGCTATTTCTCATTATTTTCTATGTAATCTTCAACGAGTTTTATTAACTCTTTTGCTGTTTGAATTTGTTCCAAAGTTACTTCTGACTTTACAACAAATTCATCATCATAATCACTATCTTCCCTCACTTTGCTAGCTTCGGAAATCTTTCTACCTACATTTCTTGGGAATACTTCTTTATTAATATAATTTTTATTAAAATAAGCTATTACGTCTTTATGTCTTTTAAAATCTATAGGCTCTAAAGAAAGTACTGATTTTATGCTATGAAATATTGAATAATATGCTCTATTATTTGCTGATTTATATAATTTTGCATCATATAAAATTAAACTTGCTTTATAATCTTCTTTAGCTTGTTCTAACCTATGTCTAGCCAATTCTTTAGAAATTTTAGGACTCACTTAACACCACTCCTTCATTTTGTACATTCATATAAAATGGAAGTGCTTCTAGCCAATAATTAAATCTATCTATGTTTTTAACTAATGGAGATAATGTTATATCAAAATTATTATCCCATTCAATATCATATGCATAATTCCATATTTTTTTAGAAAATTCTGCTAATTCATCATCTGACAAATCTGTTAAAATCATTATATCTATATCTGAGTTCTTTTTAAAATCTCCTCTTGCATATGAACCATAAAGTATAATTTTTTTGACTCTTTTTCCCAATATTTTATTAACTCCTTCAACAAATTCATTTATAATTTTATTTATTTTATTAGGTATCTTTTTCATTACTCTCACACTTCCTTTCTAAACTCATTCTTGTATATCTATTTGTTGTTTATTATAACATAAATTTTAGTTTTATCATATATCTTTTTAATATTTCTTTTATTTTATTTCAATTTTGTTGGTTTTGGTATTATTACATTTGTAGGTCTATTTACTCTCATTAGTTGGCTATATCTTTCCATAGTTTTATAATCTTTTCCGTAAATAAATAACATTATTTTTCTTCTTATTTTATCAAATTTTGTGTCTTTTACTAATATTAAGCCTGTTTCTTTTTTCATAATACCACCAACCTCTATTCTAGGTTTTTCATTGGTATTATATCATTTATGTTAAATATATACAAGATTATATTTTTCTGTGCATATATAATTTAACAAAAACCGAGAGGAATTTCTCTCGGTTTTAAATATGTCTATTGTTGTCCAACTTCGTGATTCCAAACAAAGATCTGTTTTTTGATTTTTCCTTTTTCAAAATCTATATTGGTTCTGAAAAGGTGATATTCTTACCTTTATACTGTGCATGAATAATTGGCTTACCTTCTTTATTCAAAGACATTAAGTATACAGTACCATCTCCAAATATTTTAGAATGTTTCTTCCTGAATACTTTACCTATGGGCTGTATTTCACCTTTTGGGATTTTATAAATCCCGAAACTGTCTTTGGTAATTTTTACCATATTGTTCTCTTTTAATGCCGTGCTTACTTTTTAATCATTGCCTATTTTCTTTTTATTTCATTTTTTCTGCCATTTCTTCCATTTGCTTTTTATTCTCTTCATTCATTCTTGATTTTATTGTTATTGTAGGTTCTATAATATTTATATTTTTCATATTTTGCAATATTTCTTTCATGCATTTTCCTGCAGATGGTGCCCATGAACCATTTTCTATAATTCCGACAGTTCTATTTTGATAATTTCTTTCTTGTAATCTATCTAAAAATTGTTTCATTGGAGGGAATAAGCCCATATTATAAGTAGATGATGCTATAATCATATGTGAATATCTAAAAGCATCTTCTACCGCTTCTGCCCAGTCTTCTGTTGTTAAGTCTGTTAATACTACTTTTTCTATGCCTTTTTCTTCCAACATTTTTTTCATTTCTTTTGCTACATTTAATGTATTTCCATATATTGAACTACAAGCAATAAATACTCCTTTATCCTCTGGTTCATATTTACTCCATGTATCATATTTTCCAATGTAATACTCTAAGTTTTCTTTTAATATTGGTCCATGTAGTGGACATATCATTTGAATATCTAATTTAGCTGCTTTTTTTAATAAAGCTTGTACTTGCATTCCATATTTTCCAACTATTCCGAAATAATATCTTCTAGCTTCACAATCCCATTCTTCTTCTTTTTCTACTGAACCAAATTTTCCAAATCCGTCTGCTGAAAATA
>ERZ1643246.2861-NODE-2861-length-15641-cov-6.611895_pt1 | contig 15641 bp, 12 predicted proteins | sample MGYA00579265_ERZ1643246 | MGnify/ENA primary metagenome ERZ1643246 (study PRJEB29033, sample SAMEA4952261) | chicken gut metagenome | biome: Broiler Chicken; feature: Gastrointestinal Tract; material: Caecum | place: Ireland | collected 2018 | study: Broiler... | reverse complement strand
TTGAAAGCCAGCGTCTTGACGGAGCAGTCCGAAGGACACTCCACGTGCAGATATAAGACCTGCTTGCAGAAAAAAGCTTTTCCCATGTACTCAGTATGCTCGATCACCTGCGGCATAGTGGACAGGCATCGTTTGATCGTGGATGTCTTTCCAATGCCTGGTACACCCAGGATTGAACCACTATCCGCCCCGGTTGAAAAGGATAGTTTCTCCTCATCATTGAACAGCGTATTAATCTGGCGGATTTCTTCTATCATGGTCCGGGTCGTGTAGGTCGTCTGGATCGCACGGTAGAGGATATCATACAGGTTATACATATAGTTCATCGGGATAAAGACAGTGCTTAAAACAGGGATTTGTCTTCTTCGCTCTTCTGCTGTCATATCACTCAAGTTGTGCGGTATGGGCAGTTTACTCCCGATCTTCTCGAACACCTTCTCCGGAGGAAACATATCCGGCATGGCAGCCAAAAACGGATTGCCAACCGGGGCGTCATCATATACAGCGCCTACCGTCTGCTCATTCGGATACTTACTCATGATCCAATCCCTCCTTGCGTCTATTGGCTTCCGTGATGATCCCCTTTAGTTCGCAGGTCAATTTAACTTCGGCTGTGATCTGCTTCTTCTGCGCTATCTTTCCCGCCTCACGCTTCCTGCATTTTTCTGTGTCCCATTCCGTCTGGGAAATGACTCCTTGTAGTGTTTCGCTAAATCTGCATGGATGGTACTTTTTATTGATGATAGCAAAGATCTGCCTTATATCCCCTGTGTTGTAAGCAATCGTGCAGCTGTCACCCACAGGAAGCAAAGCCTCATGCTGAGGAATATAATACATATTATTAAACCGGATCCCCTTACGGGTCATTTTAGCTGTCGTCCGATGCAAACCAATCCGGTAGATTTCCTCTGGATCGGTCTCAAGCAGCTTCTTTTCCGAATGCAGCCATCTCTGTGCAGGCGTCTTCCCATCACTAAGGCAGCGCCCGCTGTTGAGGTAAATCACGCAATGTACTACAATTGCCGTGAATTCATCCAGATTAAGAACAGCCTGTGTTCTGTAATCGGTCGCCCATCGCTCCTGTGCATCCGGCTCGATGACACCTTTCCCACGGAGCAGGGGCTTATAGCGGCTCTGGAGCAGATCGAAGGTTTTCTCAACGATCCCTTTCCGGTCTGGACGAAACGGCGGTAAAACTTGCAGCTCGGTTCCATAGCGGGTACAGAATTCATTCATCCGCTCCCCAGTGAACTCCCGTCCCTGATCGGTAATAATCTCATCCGGCACGCCACGGCTTGGCCACTGCTCTGGCTCAATTTGTATACCATACTGGGCACAAAATTCCACTTTATTCTCTGCTGCATTTGCAAGGCACGCCATTACCGCCCCTTCTCCCGCTTCCATTCCAACATGGATCCCTACAATCAGCTGGGTTGCCGTATCGACTGCCAGATAAATATTCGGTCTACCGATCACGCTGCTGCGGTCCAGACGGGATACCAGATAGATATCCGCTATAGTCGCATCCATCTGATAACATCCAAGCTGGCTGCGCCAGTCAGATGCAGAACCATGCAGTTTTCGGTGATTTCTCTGGTAATTAGAAAGGCCCTCTCTTGCAATGATCTTCTGCGGCTTTTTGTGATAACCGTGCTTATAAAAGTAGTGCTGGAACCCGGACCAGCTTGGGGCATCCGCAGACAGGCCGCCATCCGCCTTGGTAAACTTTTCGACCAGCATCATCTCATAAGCAGCCCGGAGGGAGAGCCGTTTGGAGGAATAGTAGAACGTCCGGATCGCCCAGTCATAGGTCTCATTCTTTGTCGGTTTGCGTGACGGCTTGCCGGCCACCAGGATGCCTGTTGCGAGATACCGATAGTACAGGCGGAGCACACGGCGGATAGAGGTATGATGAATTTGTGCTGCCTTCGCTGCAATTTCCCGTCTGATAACCTTATCGCAAATGCACTGCTTTTCGTCCAGTAATGGCTGTATGATAGCGAGCCGTTCATATTGTGCTTTGCTCAACTTTGCTGTACTGCTATAACAAATAAAGCTTTCCGGGGTTTTGATACGTTCAAACCGCTCCAGGTCAGCCTCAGCGACAAATAAGGGCGTACCCGGTTCTTCATAGCTGATCAGCCATGCGCCCAGTAGAGAAGTATGGAGCACCCGATACTGCTGGCCCGCACAGGAAACAAATCGAACGATTTCCTGCTCTTTCATTCCATCACCACAACCTTCCAGCCGGATACATCAAGTGCGCCCCAATAACGTCTGGACAACTCCAGCTGCTCTACGACCGCCCGTTTGCGAAGCTGCTCTGCGCTGATGACCTCCCGGATCTCTTTCCTGCCGTCTGCCAAGGTGATCAAAAAGTCCGACGCCCATGCCGTTTCAAAATAGCTGCTTCGGATATCCACCCGGCTGACGTGATCCATCTGCGATGCGTCAAGCAACACACCGGTTTCATACCGTTCCACCCACGGCTGATCTTCCAGCCATTTGGCATAATCCCGGGCCAGCGGAGTATGTACACAGATCATTGTATCGTTTTTCTCGCTGAAAAAGCGGATATCTCTTGTTTTTACACCTGATTTTTGCATACTGCTGTCCCTCCCCACTTCCGTATGCGTCCGGGCACCTGTGCTATCAGCTTCGCCATGTATTGATTCTGGCAACAGCTCCAGCCGTTTACTAATTCGCCTGCTGATATGTTGGCAATCGTTTTCATTGTGCTTACCTCCCACAAGCAATAAAGGGTTTGTCTGCTGCCATTTGCGGTTTGCAGCCAGCAGCAAGGATATTCTTAAACTGACAATCAATGAACCACAAAGATTTTCAGTTTAATTCAGAATTAGGACCGATTTATCAAGTGTTTTTCTGCAAAATCTCAGAATAATTCTTTCGTGCTTTAAAGTATTTTTTTGGAGATAAAGGCGCTTTTTTCGCAAATGCTCTGCTTCTTATTGCAAAAACTGCGAATAATTCTTTCACACTTTAAAGTATTTTTTTGAGATCACGGCTACCATTTATCAAAATAAGAGACCGTTTTGCCATGTGCTGCAAAATCTAAGAATAATTCTTCAACCAAGTAAAGTATACCTTTGAATAATTCTTTATCTTCCTAAAGCGTTTTATGGAATTATTCCGAGCTTTTGCGGTGTTTTTCCAGCAAAATCTCAGATTAATTCAAAATTTCGCATCAAAATCTCAGAAAAATTCGAATTAATCTTAGACTCCCTGTTATCCCCCCCTCCAATTCCCCACCATTTCTCCCTCGAATCCTGGCAGGAGCCCAATTAGAAACCGGAGCGGTACACAAACTTTGCTCGCAACAAATTCTCTTTATAAACCGGCAAATTCCATCCTCAGCTCGTTATTTCCGCCCTTTTCAGGCAAAACAAAAAGACCTAAGGTACACGAATTACCTTAGGTCTTCTCTTTCTCTACGCAATTTTAGCGGGGAGTTTTTGTGCAGAGTTGTAGGGGGAAGCACAAAGAGAATTACTTCGCCATGGAAGCAACTTCTGCTGCAAAGTCGTCCTGCTTCTTCTCGATGCCCTCGCCCTTCTCAAAGCGTACGCACTTGACCAACTTGATTTCGCCACCCAGTTCCTTGGCAACCGCTGCGATGTGCTGCTCAACAGAAACCTTGTTCTCCTTGACGAAAGCCTGCTGCAGGAGGCAATTCTCCTCGTAGTACTTACCGATACGGCCCTCAACCATCTTGTGGATGATCTGCTCCGGCTTCGGCTTAGCAACATTCTTATTCTCCTCGAGCGCCTGGATCAGGAGGATTTCCTTCTCCTTAGCCAGAGTTGCTTCGTCTACCTCGGACTTGTCCATGAAAGACGGGTTCATCGCCGCAGCCTGCATGCCGATATCCTTGCCCAGTTCCTTCACAGTTGCATTGCCCTTCAGGTTATCAGAAACCTGCAGGCCAACCAGAACGCCGATAACGCCGCCCATATGGGTGTACGCAACATTAACGGTAGACTCGTCAAAACGGTCAAAACGACGAATCTGGATGTTCTCACCGATGGTGAGCACCTTCTCCTGCAGTACTTCCTGCACGGTCAGGTCACCCATCTTGCAAGCCTTGAGTGCTTCCACATCAGCCGGAGCTTCCTTCATGACAACGCCAGCCAGATCAGCAACAAACTGCTGGAAATCCGCATTTTTAGCAACAAAGTCGGTTTCCGAATTTACCTCGATGATCGCGCCTACGCCGCAGTCATCGCAAACAGTCGCGCAAACAACGCCTTCCGCTGCAATGCGGTCTGCCTTCTTAGCAGCCTTAGCCAGACCCTTTTCACGCAGCAGCTCAATCGCCTTGTCAAAATCGCCGTCCGCCTCGGTCAGTGCCTTCTTGCAGTCCATCATGCCTACATTGGTCATTTCACGGAGCTTCTTTACGTCAGCAGCAGTAAAAGCCATTTTATATTCCTCCAAATCAAGTTTTTTCATCAAAGCCACAGGGCGCGACAACCCGATGCGCCGCTACACGGCCAAAACCGGACGGCGCGCCGGGGGCGTCGCGCCCTGCGGAAATATTACAATATCTAAATTATGCCTCAGCCTTGGCTTCGGACTCGTCAGCCTTTGCCTCAACCTCGAGCTGCTCGCCCTGCTTGCCTTCCAGAACAGCGTTTGCCATAGTCTGGGAGATCAGCTTGATAGCGCGGATTGCATCATCGTTGCCCGGAATGACATAGTCGATCTCGTCCGGATCGCAGTTGGTGTCAACGATTGCAACAATCGGGATACCCAGCTTGCGAGCTTCCGCGATCGCGTTCTTCTCCTTGCGGGAGTCAACCACGAACAGAGCGCCCGGGAGCTTCTTCATTTCCTTAACGCCGCCGAGGTACTTCTCGAGCTTAGCAATTTCGAGCTGAAGCTTGATAACTTCCTTCTTGGGAAGGAGGTCAAAAGTGCCGTCCGCCTGCATCTTCTGCAGCTGGTTCAGACGGGCAATACGGGTGCGCATGGTCTTGAAGTTGGTCAGCATGCCGCCCAGCCAACGTGCGTTGACATAGAACTGGCCGCAGCGCTCGGCCTCTTCCTTGATCGCGTCCTGCGCCTGCTTCTTAGTGCCGACAAACAGGATAGACTCACCAGCAGCTGCCATATCACGCACGAAGAAGTAAGCTTCCTCGAGCTTCTTTACGGTCTTCTGCAGGTCAATGATATAGATACCATTGCGCTCGGTGAAGATGTAGGTTGCCATCTTCGGGTTCCAGCGGCGGGTCTGATGGCCGAAGTGTACGCCGGCCTCCAGAAGCTGCTTCATAGAGATTACTGCCATTTTATTTTTCCTCCTTGGTTGTTTCCTCCACCCCTGATCATCTGACAGCGGCAACCGACCAAATCCGATCCGTCACCGGCCGCTTTCATCACGAGGTGTGCGAATTCGTGCTTTAATAGTATACGCCGCAAAACACGCTTTGTCAATTATTTTTTCCATTCACGAAAATTCACGAAAATTTTTGTGTGTGCTTGTCAGACTTATGGTGAACAAACTCACAAGGGTGAAATCCGATTGTGAAATATATAGATAAATTTGCGAGTTCCTCCAAAGAAGAAGCATAGCAGAAGCGAAAGCGTTCATTGCACCTCTAAATATATGATATCATACGGTTAATCTGATTGACAGCCGAATGCCATTTCCTGTATGATGAAAGTATTCAGGGGTACTACGACGGATCTCTCATATATCCGCCAAAGAGAAAGGTGAACAAGATGAGAAAAAGGCTTTGCGCTGCAATTCTGATGATGACGCTTCTAACAGGCACTTGTGCCGGTGCGTGGAATGATAACGCCAACATCTACATGAGCAGTTGGGCGGCAAGTGAAGTGCAGGCCGCTTATGACAGCGGTGCAGTATCCGCAGCATTTGACCTCGGAACAGACTACACCCGTCCCATCTCTCGCGGCGAGCTTGCGCGGTTGATGGTGGATCTGATTGCGCATGAGCAGCTGCTTTCTATCACCGATTTGACCGCTCAGCTGGGCATCTCGTTACAGTCGGTACCGCTCACTCCGGCGCAGCCCGCAGAGGAATCCAATGAAGTGGACTCATCACCCGAGCTGTCTGATGAGGATGACAGTACTGATGCGTCCGTCGATGTGTCGGATGTAATCGACCAGACGAACGATGCAGACACTGAATCGACAGAAACGCCCTCTGAATACATAGAGGAATCAACAGAGGTCGATGCAAACAGCGATGCAGAAAGTGTAATGGATGCTGACAACTCTTCTGAACCAATTTTAGAGGAAGTCAGGGATGATGTTACCATCTTGGGCGACCCGCTTGACGGCGGTCTGCCCTTTGTGGTTTCCGGTAGTTTTAGTGATACGCAGAGTGTATATATCGAGATTGCCGCGCGCCTTGGCATTGTCAACGGCGAAAACGGCATATTCCGGCCTGATGATCCTGTTTCCCGCGCAGAAGCTGCCGCAATGATGCAGCGTTGTATGAATGTGCTCGGTTTTTCCGAAGCTAACCGACAGCCCCAGCAATTTTCCGATAATTATCAAATTCCCCGTTGGGCCACTGAAGCGGTCAAATATATTTCCGGCCGAACGGATTTCAATGGACAATCTATCATGGGGGGCTCGGGTGGAAAGTTTTCCCCTCTTGGCACCTACACGATTGAGCAGGCCATTCTGTCTCTGAGGCGCATGCAGTCTTCACTGGCTGTCACTGAAGTGGCAGATGGCTGGCGTGATGCGCCCGGCTACGACAGTGTGCAGTTAGCGCTCACCTTTGGCGGAGACTGTACGCTTGGACGCGGGCATAATTTTGCATACAGCGGTTCATTCGATGAAATGTATGACATGAAAGGCGCATCGTATTTTTTCTCCGGCATATCTGAGTTTTTTGATGATGACTTAACCATGGTCAACTTTGAAGGTACGCTAACCACCTCCACAGCCTATGCCAACAAAACCTTTGTGTTTAAGGGCCGTCCGAAATATGCTAAAGTGCTGGATGAGGGAAGCATCGATGTGGTTTCGGTTGCAAACAATCACTCCATGGATTATCTGCAGCGCGGTTTTGATGACACAGTTCGCTATCTTTCTCCCTACGTGGCAGTATCGGGCTATACACGCATGCCGATTGTGACAATCAAAGGCGTGCGTATCGGCTTTGCGTCCAATGTCGGCTGGTCGTTTGACTCTGCGCAGAAAACATTTATTGACAATGCCATTCGTGATCTGCGGCAGCGCGGCGCGGAACTGATCGTCTTTAACTATCACTGGGGCATTGAGAAATCATACCACAGCGATGCAACACAGCGCGCCATCGGACACTATTGTATCGACCAAGGTGCGGATCTAGTAATTGGGCATCATCCTCATGTTGTGCAGGAGGTAGAGGTATACAAAGGCAAACCGATTGCATATTCTCTGGGAAATCTGGTCTTCGGCGGAAACAATAACCCTTCGGATAAGAATTGTCTGATTTTCCGCCAGAGCTATACCTTTGATCTGGATACCCGCGAAATCACTGCCGCCACACATCAAGCGATTCCTTATAAAATATCCTCCGTGTCGTGGCGCAACGACTATCACCCAACCAAAGCATGATTTGTTTAAAAAGGATGTTTTCATGAAACGCTTTCCCTATTTGCCGCAAAAACTATTTGTTTTGCTGATTGGCGTTGCCGTAACGGAATTCGGCAGCCAGCTTTTTGTCGCGCTGGATGTCGGCGCAGACCCGTTTATGATTCTTGTACAGGGAATTTCCCGTCAAGCCGGTTTGAGTTATGGACAGTCCAGCACCATAATCATGCTGATCTGCCTGCTTGCTATTTTCCTGTTTGACAGACGATATATCCATCCGGGCACACTCTTTTGCATTTTCTGTCTTGGGCCACTGGTGGATTTCTACGCCTTTCTATTCGATCAGGTGCTCCCGCAGAACCGTCCTATCCCCCTCACCATCCTGCTGATTGCACTTGGCTGTATCATCGTCTCCATCGGCGTCGGCATTTCTGTCCGTTCAGAGGCCGGCGCTTGTTCCAACGATCTGATACCCGTGATTGCGCATGAACACTTGCCATTTTTACAACTCCGCTGGACACGAATGATCTGGGATTTTGCGTGCATTTTGGTCGGTTTTGTATTGGGCGGCAAGCTGGGAATCGGCACCGTCATCGCGCTGACACTATACGGACCGGGGCTGCAGTTTTTCCTGCCGGTTGCCAACCGTCTGGCGCGTACTGTCGGTTTGCCGCAAAGTACCATGGAATAACAAAAGACACGCCGGGTTTCCGGCGTGTCTTTTACGTTCTCACATAATTTATTTCATACTGCCCTTGGTGCCCCAATTGGCAAATTCACTGTACGTCAAATAAATGCTATCCTCCGAAAGTCCGGTCGTTTGCTGTACAGCCGCAAACGCCGCCTCAGTGAACGCTTTTTGATTTAAAAACTCGGTTGAGCCATAGCAGCGGACATCCAAAAATGCAAGCTCTCGTTTTTCGCCGGCAAAATACATGGTATGGCCGTCCGCAATATCCACCATCAGGGCTTTTTCCGTTTTTCCCGGAATCACACTGATTTTTTCTCCCAAAGCGGATTTGAGCGCATCTTTTTGCGCATCTGACAATTTCTTTGACGTAGAAACACCAATATACGGCATGTTTTACACCTCATTTTCAGACATTTTCTTTATTATAGCATGATGATGACCACGGTACAAGATGGACAATTTATAAACGCTTTGTTAATTTTGCTCAAAAAACGTGCACATTTGTCTGCTTGTGTGGTATGATATTAGCAGTAATTTCTATTGTCGAACGGATGTGTGCTTATGAATATCAAGTGTACGCAAAATATTTATAAAAGCGCCAACGGTGTATCCAATGTTACCTACTACATTCTGGTGCCGGAAGAAACGGAAGTGCGCGGCATTGTGCAGCTTTCGCACGGCATGTGTGAATATTTTTCCCGGTACACCGCGTTCGCCAAATATCTGTGCAGTCTTGGCTTTATTGTCTGCGGCAACGACCATATCGGTCATGGCGCTTCGGTTGCCCGTGCGTCCGAGTTGGGGTTTTTTGCGACCCGGGATGGTTGGAAGTATCTTGTACAGGATGTAGAACAGCTGACCGACCTCATGCAGCAGCGTTATCCTGCCCTTCCCTATTTTCTGCTCGGACATTCCATGGGATCGCTGATTGCTCGGCTCTATTTGACCGAATACGGCGATAAGCTGTCGGGCTGTATCCTGATTGGCACCGCCGGGCCAACGGCTACTGCGATCAGCGCAGCCCATCTGGCCGATTCGATCGCCCGCTCCCGCGGCATGACGTATCGCAGCGGTTTTCTGTCCTCCCTGACATTCAAAGGTTATAATCGCAAGATCAAGCATCCGCATACCGTATTCGACTGGCTCAGCCGGGATGAAACCGTGGTATCACTCTACCAATCGGATGAAAAATGCAATTTTATTTTTACGGCAACCGGTTTTCGTGATTTATTCACATTACTTGCCAAATCCAATTCTTCTCATACGTTTCGCCGCACGCCGCGTGATTTACCGCTGCTGTTTTTATCCGGTGACAAGGACCCCGTAGGAAAATATGGCGAAGGCGTTCGTCGTGTCGTCAATCTCTATCGTGGCGCCGGGGTTAAAAACATTGAGGTCATCTTTTATAAAGATGCACGGCATGAAGTGCTTAATGAGCTTGGAAGGTTGGATGCATTCGGTGATATCTCCCGCTGGCTGGAAAACCAACTTACCGCACAGGCAGAATCCGAGTCCAAGGCGGTCAATTAACGCTTCTGTTTTCTTTAGCATCATGCAAAAGAAAAACGCGCTGCATTCGCAGCGCGTTTCTTTATTTGCTCATCAGCTTTAAGATTTCACTGGGATGTGCCAATCGAATGTCAGCCTCCATTTTCTCCGGATCGTGACACCCCCAAAGCGCTACACCGCTTTTCACGCCGGCCGCACGCGCACATTGCATATCATATGCGCTGTCTCCAATAAAAATGGCCTGTTCCGCATTGCCTCCCATCTGCTTGAGACATTCGAGCACTTCGTCTGGCGCAGGTTTGGGGTCCGCCACATCGTCAGAGCAAACGACGGCATCAAAAAACGCACTCAGCCCAAGCGGCTTTACACCTTTGGTATACTGCGAACGATTGCGTGAGGTGGCAATCCCCAGCTTGTTGCCGCCCTCTTTCAACGCACGCAGCGTGTCTGCAATCCCATCATAAACCGTTACCCGCTCCAAATGACGGTATGCCTCTTCCTCCCAGCTGTGCATCACGGCATCAAATTGCTCTTCCGGCACGCCGCAGTAAGCGAGCCCCTGCCAACCGGTCATTCCAAACGCAGTCTGAATTTGCTCAGGTGACGGGGTGTAGCCATGTTCATTCAGCGCCTTTCCAAGCGCAGGCAGATACACTGGCGCAGAATCGATCAGCGTACCGTCAATATCAAAAATAAAGCAATTCATTTTTCTATCCTCCCAAATTGCATACAAAAGCGGACGGCGGAAACCGTCTGTTTTGATTCATTCTGTCATTTTGTCCATTGCGCTTTTGCAGCGCCTTCGGCAAATACGTTATGGAACCCACGAACATTAGCTGCAATATCGCCGCCAAACACCGCGGAACCGGCAACAATGACATCTGCGCCTGCTGCAACAATATCCGCTGTATTGGTGAGCTTCGCACCGCCGTCGATTTCCAGCTCGCACGGATAGCCGTGTTTCTGAATTTCCGCGCGCACCGCACGAATCTTATCCATGCACTCGGGAATAAAGCCCTGCCCGCCAAAGCCAGGTTCTACTGTCATAATCAGCACCATATCACAGTACGGCAGCAGCGGGAACAGCACCTCCACCGGCGTTTTGGGCTTGATAACGCAAGCGGCCTTGACGCCGGCTGCACGGATCTTCTTGAGTTGCTCAAGCGTGTCACCGTTCGACTCATAATGCACGGTGATGATATCCGACCCCGCCTTGATAAAATCATCCAGATACTGATCCGGTTCAGAGATCATCAGATGCACATCCAGCACCTTATCCGTTGCCTTGCGCAGCGATTTGACAACCGGTGCGCCGATTGTGATATTCGGTACAAAATGCCCGTCCATCACATCTACATGTACATATTCCGCGCCTGCATCGGTCGCAATTTTGATATCGCGTGCCAGATTAGCAAAATCCGCCGAAAGAATGGACGGCGACAGTTTGATTTCCATGCTTGTTCCTCCTGTGACCGCGCAGCCGCGCACGGCATATTTTGATGATAAGCGGGCTTTGCGCGGCCATGCGCCGCCGCCGGCTTTTTTGAATACAGGGGAGCGGCAGCTGGAGCCGCTCCCCTTTTGCTTTCATTATACCGCATTTTTCCACTTTTTCAATCCCTTTTTGCGGCTCTGCGTCTCTTGCCTGCTTCTCGCAAATGATACAGACAAATCGTACAAAGCTATGATAATTTGTCGCCCTCACCGATTGATTTATGTCTGCGAAACAGGTAAAATAAAGATATCTTTTATCGAATGAAGGAGAGGACACGATACATGAGCGTCAATCGTTGCTATTCCGAAAAAAAGCCCGGCTTTGATGTCGAAGCACGCAGCCTGTTTTCCAGTCTGCACGACCTGCTTGAGGTCAAAAGCCTGACCCACGTGCGGTATCTTTGCCGCTATGATAGCGAGGGCCTGACCCCTGAAGCCTATAAGAAAGCCAAGGGCATCGTCTTTTCCGAGCCGATGGCGGACGTATGCTACGACGAGGACTTCCCCCGTCCGTCGGGCGCTCACACCGTGCTCGCAGTCGAGCCGCTGCCCGGCCAGTTCGACCAGCGCGCGGACTCCTGCGCGCAGTGTATCCAGCTGCTGACTGGCGGTGAGCGTCCGGCAGTTGCCGCGGCGAAAATCTATGTACTCGAAGGTGCGCTGTCGGATGCTGATATGGACAAGATCCGCGGCTATTTGATCAACCCCGTTGAAGCCCGCGAGGCTTCCATGGACAAGCCTGCAACCCTCAAGGTCGATTATGCCATTCCGACAACGGTTGCATCTGTTACGGGCTTTATCCACATGGACGAGTCGGCGTTGAACGACCTGCTGACCGGCATGGGTCTTGCGATGGATCTGGATGATCTGAAATTCCTGCAAGCATACTTCCGCGATGAAGAGAAGCGCGACCCGACCATCACCGAAGTGCGCATGGTGGACACCTACTGGTCGGACCACTGCCGCCATACCACTTTCCTGACCGAGATCGACGGCACCAAGATTGATGACCCGATGGTGCAGGATGCGTTCGACCGTTATCTGAAAGCACGTGTCGAGGTCTATGGCGAGGAAAAGGCATCCAAACGCCCTGTGACGCTCATGGATATTGCAACCGCAGGTGCAAAGGTGCTGAAAAAGCGCGGCTACCTCAAGAATATTGACGAGTCCGAGGAAATTAACGCCTGCTCGATCAAGGTCAAGGCGCTGGTAAACGGCCATTATGAAGACTGGTTGCTGATGTTCAAGAACGAAACGCACAACCATCCGACCGAGATCGAACCGTTCGGCGGCGCGGCGACCTGCCTTGGCGGCGCGATCCGCGACCCGCTTTCTGGCCGCAGCTATGTTTATCAGGCAATGCGTGTGACCGGCGCGGGCGACCCGACTGTGCCGCTCTCCGAGACGCTCGAACACAAGCTGCCGCAGCGCAAGCTGTGCCAGACTGCGGCGGCAGGCTATTCGTCCTACGGCAACCAGATCGGCCTTTCAACCGGTTTGGTGCATGAGATCTATCACCCGGGTTATGTCGCCAAGCGTATGGAGATTGGCGCGGTCGTCGGCGCGGCACCGCTCGAGAACGTCATCCGTGAAGTACCTGAACCCGGCGATATCGTCATTCTGCTCGGCGGCAAGACCGGCCGCGACGGCTGCGGCGGCGCCACCGGTTCTTCCAAAAAGCACACTGAGGCATCGCTTGAGACCTGCGGCGCCGAAGTCCAAAAGGGCAATCCGCCCGAGGAACGCAAAATCCAGCGTCTGTTCCGTGACGGCAACGTCACCCGCATGATCCGCCGCTGCAACGACTTCGGCGCGGGCGGCGTATCCGTTGCCATCGGTGAGCTGGCCGACGGCCTGGACATCAATTTGGACGCCGTTCCCAAGAAGTACGACGGTCTGGACGGCACCGAGCTTGCTATCTCCGAGTCGCAGGAGCGCATGGCGGTTGTTGTGCGCGCAAAGGATGCCGATGCATTCATTGCAGCCGCAGCCAAGGAGAATATCGAAGCGGTTGTCGTGGCGACAGTTACGGATAAGAACCGCCTGTGCATGACGTGGAACGGCAACATGATCGTGGACGTTTCGCGCGATTTCCTGAACACCAACGGCTGTGTAAAACATGTAACCGCAGAGATCGCTTCCCTGCCCACTCCTTCCATCACCTGTGTGCCGGAAGGCAAGACCGAGAAGGAAAAGCTGCTGAACCATGCCTCTACGCTCGGCATCTGCTTGGAGCGCGGTTTGGTCGAGCGGTTTGACGGCTCGATCGGCGCGAACTCGGTATTCATGCCGTTCGGCGGCAAGTACCAGCTGACCCCGACGCAAGTCATGGCGGCAACCATGCCTGCACAGAACGGTCAGTGCGAGACGGCTTCCGTCATGGCGTTCGGCTTTGACCCCTACTATACCGAGCGGAATCCGTTCCTCGGTGCATCGGCTGCGGTCATTGAATCGGTGGCAAAGCTCGTTGCGGCAGGCTGCGACTTTGAAACTGCGTACCTCACCTTCCAAGAATACTTCGAGCGTCTGGGCAAGGATCCGAAGCGCTTCGGCAAGCCGCTGTCTGCCCTGCTCGGTGCGTATACTGCACAGGAAGAGCTGTGCCTCGGCGCAATCGGCGGCAAGGATTCGATGAGCGGTTCGTTTGACGATATGGATGTCCCGCCGACTCTTGTCTCCTTCGCAATCGCTCCGCAGGATGCGTCCCGCCTGATTTCTCCTGAGTTCAAGGCAGCAGATCATCCGGTTTACTTCTTTGATGCACCGTACTTCCAAGATGGCTCCGCCGATTACCAGACCATGAAGCACGTCTGGAGCGAGGTTGCAAACCTTATTGCGTCCGGCAAGGCCGTATCTGCCTGGGCTGTATCGGTCGGCGGCATTGCCGAGGGCGTGTGCAAAATGTCACTCGGCAACAAGATCGGCTTCGCGTTTGACGACTCTTTCCCGACCGAAGCGCTGTATCTCAAAAACTTCGGCGGTATCCTGATCGAAGCGGCGGAAGAGCTGCCCGCTTACTGGCTGGTTGGTCGCACGACCGCAGATGAAAAGATCACCGTTGCGGGCGAGTCGGTCACGCTGGACGAGCTGACAGGTGCTTTTGAAAACTGTCTGGAAAGCGTATTCCCGACCAAGGCCGCGGCTTCTGACGAACACTTGACCACAGTTTCTTACACCGAGCGCAGCACCAAGGTGCCCGCTGTCAAATCGGCAAAGCCCTTGGCTGTCATTCCGGTGTTCCCGGGCACCAACTGTGAATACGATACCGCTCGCGCGGTAGAAAACGCCGGCGGCGCAGCAGAAATCATCGTCGTGCGCAATTACTCTGCCGACGCCCTTGCACAAAGCGCGGAACAACTGGAGAGCGCCATCCGCAAAGCCCAGATGGTCATTGTGCCGGGCGGCTTCTCGGGCGGTGACGAGCCGGACGGCTCGGGTAAGTTCATCGCTTCGTTCCTGCGCGGCCCCGGTATCAAGGATGCCATCCATGAGCTGCTCCAGAAACGTGATGGCTTGATGCTCGGTATCTGCAACGGCTTCCAGGCGCTCATCAAACTGGGTCTTGTGCCCTACGGCGAGATCCGTGACGAGATGACCGGCGACGATCCGACGTTGACTTTCAACCTGATTGGCCGCCATCAGAGCCGCTATGTGACCACGCGCGTTGCGTCGGTCAAGAGCCCGTGGCTGTCCTCCTGCAATGTAGGTGACCTGCACTCGATCGCCATTTCCCACGGTGAAGGCCGCTTCGTTGCGCCGCAGCATGTCATTGACGATCTGGCCAAAAACGGACAAATTGCCTTCCAGTACACCGACCTTGCCGGAAATCCGTCCATGGATATCGATTGGAACCCGAACGGCTCGATGTGTGCGATCGAGGGTATCACCTCCCCTGATGGTCGTGTACTCGGCAAGATGGGCCATACTGAACGCTACAGCCCGTTCGTTGGCCGCAACATCTATGGTGAAAAGTACCAGCCGATCTTCGAGAACGGCGTAAAGTATTTTAAGTAAATACGCATAACACAAACAAAGCGGCGGCACAAAATGTGCCGCCGCTTGTGTTGTCTTCCCTTCCCTTCCCATCCGCCTACTCTACGCAGCGTAGGTTGTCCCGCAGTAAAAGTCATGGTATTCTGCTGTATGAGAGGAGAGAACTTAATATGAATCATTATATTACCGGCGCAGTTATCAAGCATCTGCGCGAAGCAAAACATCTGACACAGGCGCAGCTGGCTGAAAAGCTATGCGTCAGCGATAAAGCCGTTTCCAAATGGGAAACAGGAGTTTCACATAATTAAAGATACCACACCAATCCCATGCTGACTTTTGCTCAACCGATACAGCCGGAGGGCTGGATAACAAGAAAAGGCGG
>ERZ1643246.2860-NODE-2860-length-15658-cov-15.326860_pt1 | contig 15658 bp, 18 predicted proteins | sample MGYA00579265_ERZ1643246 | MGnify/ENA primary metagenome ERZ1643246 (study PRJEB29033, sample SAMEA4952261) | chicken gut metagenome | biome: Broiler Chicken; feature: Gastrointestinal Tract; material: Caecum | place: Ireland | collected 2018 | study: Broiler... | reverse complement strand
ATTCCTTTATCCCATGGTGAAGCTATTTTGTTACTGCTCGAATCATCTTAACCATTAGGCATCACCTCATTTGGTTGCTACCTTTGCTACATCTATATTATAACATATAATGTTAGCGCTTACATGATTTTAGACAAAAAAAGGTCATCAAAATTATTTGATGACCTTTTCAATTTTGAACCATTGGCTTAGAAACTAGCCAGGTCAATCGTTACGCTAGGACCAAAAGTCGAAGCTACCGAAACGTGCTTGATGTAAGCACCACGAACGGCTGCTGGACGAACCTTAACGATCGTTTCTTCAATCGTCTTCAGGTTTTCAACCAGCTTGTCCGTGTCAAAGGATGCCTTACCGAATGGAACGGCAACGTTGCCGTCACGGTCAGTCCGGTAGGTAACCTTGCCGGCCTTGGATTCAGAAACAGCCTTGGCTACGTCCATCGTAACCGTACCCGTCTTAGGGTTTGGCATCAAGCCCTTAGGACCCAATACCCGACCCAGACGACCAACCAGTGGCATCATGTCTGGCGTTGCGATGGCAACGTCAAAGTCCAGCCAACCGTCTTGAATCTTGTCAACCAGGTCTTGGTCGCCAACGAAGTCTGCACCAGCAGCTTCAGCTTCCTTAGCCTTTTCACCCTTTGCAAACACAACAACGGTTTGGTCTTTACCAGTACCGTTTGGCAGCACTACGGCACCACGCAATTGTTGGTCCGCTTGCTTCGTGTCTACGTTTAAGTTAAATGCAACTTCGAGGGTTGAGTCGAAGTTTGCAAAGTCAATGTCTTTTACTAATTGTACTGCGTCGCTGACAGCGTATTCCTTCTTGGAATCAACCTTCTTCAGGGCGTCTTGGTACTTCTTACCGCGATGTTTAGCCATGTTGATGTTTTCCTCCTTGCAAATGTGGTCTAACGGAGTGTATACCTCCCACTAAGACTGTTCACTTTCATGAATCAGTCCGGTACGAGAAAGCTTAGCCTTCAACGACGAAGCCCATGCTCCGTGCCGTACCTTCGATCATGCGCATCGCTGCTTCAACGTCAGCGGCGTTAAGATCTTGCATCTTAGTTTCGGCGATTTGCTTAACTTGATCCTTGGTTACAGTAGCAACCTTCTTCGTGTTAGGTTCACCGGAACCGTGTTCAACACCAGCAGCCTTCTTCAGCAGTACAGCAGCAGGTGGCGTCTTCGTAATGAATTCGAACGAACGGTCTTCGTATACCGTAATTACAACAGGGATAATCATACCCTTTTGATCAGCAGTCCGTGCGTTGAACTCCTTAGTGAAGCCCATGATGTTAATACCTGCTTGACCAAGTGCAGGACCCACTGGAGGAGCCGGCGTAGCGGCACCTGCAGGGATTTGCAACTTGACAATGTTAGCTACTTTTTTTGCCACGAGACAAAACCTCCTTAGTCCGTGTTGTGGTAATGATGGGGTAGTAAGATTTGCCCCTCCCACTGTATGCGTTAAATAGCATACTCGAGAAGTATACCACTAAATCACTGTTTTTTCAATAGTCAGCTATTAAAAATATCTTGATTATTCGACTGAATCGATTTGATCAAAGCCAACCTCAGCTGAAGTCAGCCGGCCAAACATTTCAATCTCAGCTCGCAGTTTCAGCTTATCATGATCGACTTCGGTTACCTTGCCAACCATGTCAGCAAATGGTCCAGCAATAATCTTAACCGTATCGCCGACTTTAACGTCAATATCAGTACGTGGTGCTTCTTCTGAGTCGTCCATCCGCTTTAAAATGCGATCGACTTCTTCAGGCAGCAGTGGAGTTGGCTTGGAGCCACCACCGTGAGAACCCAAAAAGCCGGTTACGCCTGGAGTATTCCGAGCGATGTACCATGCTTGATCAGTCATAACCATTTCGACTAAGACATAGCCAGGGAAAGTTTTTTCTTCAATTTCCTTAGCTTCACCATCTTTAACCTGACGAACCTTTTCTTCAGGTACGACAACCCGAAAAATATAGTCCTGCATTCCCATTGACTGAGCCCGGGATTCCAAATTGCTCTTAACTCGGTTTTCGTAGCCAGAATACGTGTGCAGCACGTACCAGCGCTTTTCAGTTGATTCCACGTTGTTCCTCCATTTTTGTAAAACCAAAAAAGTTCAAAATAAAAAACCCCGCCTAAAGCGAAGTCTCCTTAACCAAACAGCAGTATACCAGATTCTGTGCAATTTGACCAATAATTAGCCAACAATCAGCAGCATGAACTGGTGCAGCAGCCAGTCAATAATCGCAAAAAAGATAATAAAGAAAATCGTCAGCGAAACTACCGTAGTCGTGTCCCGCCGCGTTTCTTTAGCAGTTGGCCAGACTACCTTATGCATTTCAGCATTGACGTTCTTTACGAATTTTGTAAGTTTCATTGAAATCGTCCCTTATTTTGTTTGTCGATGCAAAGTATATTCACCACAGTGCTTGCAGAACTTGCTTAGTTCCAGACGCGATTCGCGATCAGGCTTGACCGTTATCGTATAGTTGCGCGCACCGCATTTGGTACATTCCAGTGCCGCTTTTTTCTGAGTCATCTGATGCCTCCAATTTTACCTGTCTAGCCTATCATGGACCCAGGTATAAAAGCAACTCACTTAAGCCTGCAAAGCCAAAATCAATTTCTTTCGACACCGTGATAAAGCGGATTGAATCGTACGCTGATGGCAGCCGAATTTTTTGCACAACGCCGGCATGTCCATAAACAGACTGGCTACTAAAACCTCACGTTCAAAATTTGAAAGATCGTAATCTAAAAAGTTTTCAAAAATCAAACGACAATAGATTCGTTCTTCCATTGACTCTTGACTGGCGATTGGCAGCTGATCACTCAGGCTCACCAGACAATCTGCCGGTATTCTCTTTTGGGCACGACACTTACGATACTGACCCTTGGCGAAGTTTTCCAGAGAACGATAGAGATAGTGGCCAAACGATGCATTCTGTTGATCATCATAATGTAAAACGACCTGATAAAGCAGCTGATACATATTTGCAAGCCAATCATGTAAAGACAGATCAGCTGGATGATATTTTTGCCATGCATAGCAAAAAAGTCTTTGATAACTAACGAACAGTTTTTGAATTGCCAGTGGATTGCCACTTTTTGCTTCGCGTAAAATTGCTTTTTCAGCAGCTGACGCTAGAAAATCAGCGTCACCGATTCTCGCTTTCGTCATTTTCTTCCTCTCGTTAGCAAATGGATTCGGGTTGCCTTGACTGATCAGTAAACTGATAGAAAAGCAGTGCACCTTTACCTGATGCATTGCCCCGGCGATTTCCGTCTAAGGTCTGCACCCCTGCTTGTTATTTTTAATATACATGATAAGTAAAACGGTTACAAGACATAAATATACTTTCATATATTTCCATTTATGCCGTTTTTACTTATAAATGGAAAGTGAAACTAATCTGAAGGTGCAGGCAGTCTCAAAAAGATCAAAAGCCCCACTGCAAATAAGACGGCTAATGAGGCAGCTCCCTTGGTTGACTCACCCGTCAACTGTGTAACGATTCCAACCAAAACCGGACCAATAATTGCTGAAAACTTCTCCAAAATATTGTAAAAGCCAAAAAACTCGCTGCTGTTTTCTTTAGGAATCAACTTGCCAAAATAAGAACGACTCAACGCTTGAACCCCGCCCTGACTAGTACCGACCAAAACGGCCAGCAGCCAAAAATCACGTAGCGTCTTTAAATGCAGGGCCTGCAGACAGATAAACAAGTAGACGCAGATCCCCAGCAATAGAGCCCGTCGTGTTGAAGTGCGATTGGCCAGCCAGCCATACCAGATTGAGAACGGAAAAGCAATCAGCTGCACGACTAATAAAACGACCATCAGCATGGTGGTATCAATCCCCATATCGGATCCAATCGAAGTAGCCATCGTAAAAATCGTGTCGACGCCGTCAATATAAAAGAAATACGCAATCAAAAACCAAAATGCGGCTCGATATTGCCGAATATGCCGCATGGTTTTTATCACGCGGGCAAAACTGGCGACAATCGGTTTTTGTTCTTTTGGCACGCTATAGCGCTGATGAGCATTTTTTAGAAACGGCAAGCCAAAAATGATCCACCAAAGGCCAGCCAAGATAAAGCTGAAGCGCGCAATTCCATAATCGTTCAGCCAGCCAAAACCATGACCCAGCTCAACTGTCAAAAAGATCAAAAAAGCCATAACCCCGCCTAGATACCCCATACCGTACCCAGTTGCTGACAGAGCATCGATTTGGCGATAGTCGGCCACATCGGTTAAAAAGCTGTCATAAAAAAGGTTGCCGCCTGAATAGCCGATTGCTGACAAAACATAGATGATCAGCAGCCATTGCCAGGCATTTGGCGATAAAGCCCCCAGAATCATCGTCATAATGATGCCCAAGCCAGCAAACCAGTTCAGCCAGCGTCGTTTGGCATAAGGATAATCCGCCATTGCTCCTAAAAAAGGCGCTAAAAGCGAAACGACCAAAGTCCCCGCGCTGTTGGCATATCCCCATAATGCCGTTGAGAGAGCGGCTGAGATCCCATTCTGGTGAGCAACGGCCTTAAAATATACCGGCAGGACTGCGGTTACGACCAAAATGCCATAACCCGAATTTGCCCAGTCATAAAAGACCCATTGCCACTGCTGTTTGTTAAATTTCATGTTTCACTTCCTTAAAGATTCCTTTGATCGGCTTGCCGGCAGTTGGTCTGGGATAGCTTAAGCCAAGCAGCTCAGCAAAAGTTGGCCCTTCATCTACCAACTCAGCATGCTCAACCTGGGCTCTTTTTTTGATATCCGGTCCATAAAAAACGGCGGTCGTAAAATAGTCTGGCTTATCGGCCCCATAGCCATGCACGCCACGGTAGCGATCGCTTGTGCCCATCATTGACGGCAAGACCGATTCAACGACGGCCGGACGCTGGGCCTCATCAGTAAAGTACCAACCGGCTTTGGCCTCAACCAAAAACGTACAGCGCGGATCAGCCCCCAGTCTAACCGCCTGAGCACCGTCATAGATCTTCTCAATTCCCTTAACCCCAGCAATTTCTCGTCTGACCTCATCACGATCGATTCCTGGCCGCACATAGACGTAGGTTTCGCCATCGCAGGTTTTGGCCATTACCCGCCAATTGTTTTTAAAGGTTTGCTGGTTCTTAATCGGAGTCAGCCATCCTTTTTTAGCAAACAGCGTATTAAAGTGAATCATCTGGTTGACGTCAATCTGATAATGATCGCCAAGACAGACAAAATTGGTTTGCTCAAACGTTCCAGCATCCTTAGTTGCCTGAATCAGCTGACCGACTCTTTGATCCAAGCACTGCAGTGCCTGTTTGGCTTGATCTGATCTTACGCCATAGCGATGCCGCATACTGTCCATGTCGACCAGATGAATCAAGGTTAGATCCGGCTTTTTGTGTTTTAACGTCCAGGATGCCATTGCTGTCACAAAATCATCCAGCCAGGGCTGCTTGATTCCTTTGCGCAAATGACCGAATTTATGATTCATCTGATACAAAAACCATGGTGAACTGGCTTTTAATGAAACCAGTACCTGATTGGTCCAAATTCGATTGGGAAAAATCTCAGCTACGTTCCAGTCGATGCGGCTGCCAGCAGTTACCGGCCATAAAAAGGCTGCTGTCTTCAGTCCCGCAGAATGGGCAACGTCATAAAGCGTTGCAGCCTTGATTTCTTTTCGCTGATACCAGTACCAATCTGGCGACTGCCTGGTCGGCTGCAGCTTGGTATTGTTGACGATTCCATGAACTGCCGGATATTGGCCAGTAATGATCGATGTGTGCGATGGATAGGTCAAAGTCGGAAAGATTCCACGAACTTTTTTGACCCAGGTCCCCTGTTCAATCAAGCGTGCCAGATTCGGTGTCAGCTCGCGTAGCTCGTTTAGATCGCGAAACCCCATTGAATCGAGAGAAATTACTACCAGTCTGTGTCGTTTCATAAATTAATCACCTCAATTTTTCAATAAAAATAAAACCGCAGTGTCAGCCAACACTGCGGCATGATTTTAAAGCGGATGACGCGAATTAAAGCCTTGGTAGATCAAAAGACTGGCCGCAACACTGGCATTCAGACTCTGAACATGGCCAATCATTGGAATCGTCAGCATCTCATCACATGTTTTTTTCAGCAGCGGCGAAATCCCTTTTCCTTCATTGCCAATTACCAAAGCAACTGGACCCTTAGCATCCCAGCGACGGTAATCAGTTCCCTGCATATCCGTGCCAAACAGCCACAGCCCGCGTTCTTTTAACTCATTGGCCGTCTGTACCAGATTGGTTACCCGCGCCACGGGAACATGCTCAATTGCTCCGGTTGACGTTTTGGCAACGACTGCGGTCAGACCAACAGAACGCCGCTTAGGAATGATCAGGCCATGAACTCCTGCTGCATCAGCCGTTCTAAGAATTGAACCCAGATTATGCGGATCTGCCAGTTCATCTAAAATCAAGAAAAACGGTGCCTCTTCATGTTTTTCGGCGTTGGCAAACAGATCGTCAATCGTTGCATACCGGTAAGCCGCAATTGCCAGTGCAACCCCCTGGTGATTTTGGTGATTGGTCATTTGATCCAGCTTGTTCTTGGGAACGTTTGAAATCACCAAATGCCGCTTCTTGGCCAGTTTGACGATCTGACCAATGATATCGGCTTTCAAATCTTTTTGAATAAAAACCTTGTTGATTTCTTGATCAGATTTCAGGGCCATTACTGCTGGGTGACGGCCAATAATAAATTCTGGTTCATCAGTTTTCATGTTTTGTTCTTCCTGTTTCTACTTGCTTAATGCACCATTGCGCCAATTCATTGATTCGCTCAAACTGTCCTGACAGCTGCAGATAGCCAAACAAGGCTTCAAATCCGGTTGACATGCGATACGTCAGAACTGAGGTATGCTTGGCATGAGTATAGCTGTTGGCATTGCGGCCACGCTTAAAATAGCTCCATTCATCCTCAGTCAAGAGTTCATCGGCTTTCATCAGCTCAATCAAAGCTGCTTGTGCTTTGGCTGAAACATAATGAGTAGCTTGGTGCTGCAGACGATTGGGCTTGCTCATTCCTAGTGCCAATAGATGTTGTCGAATAAATACCTCATAGACGGCATCACCCAGATAAGCCAGGGCAATGCCATTTAGTTGCTGATAGTCGGCTTTTTCCATTTTATTCCTTTCTGTAGCGCGTTCCTTGCGGGGTATCTTCCAGAATAATCCCCTGCGCCTTTAACTCATCGCGAATCTGATCGCTTAAGGCAAAGTTCTTAGCAGCCCGTGCCTGATTACGCTTGCTGATCAGATCTTTGATGGCTTGATCATCAATTTCACAATTAGATGTTTCCAAACGTACGCCAAAAATCCCCAGCAGCGTTTCCAGCTCCTGTTTTATCGTCTTGAGTGCCTCAGCCTTAACGACCGGCTTTTGAGCATAGACGTTGGCATATTTGACCAGCTCATAGACCGTGGCAATTCCATTTTGGACGTTAATGTCATCATCCATTGCCGTAATGAACTGCTGCGTAAATGCCGCTACTCGCTGAGCAACTTCATCGTCATTGCCATTCTGAGCATCACGCTGGCGATATGTCAGGTTGTCATAAGTGTTGCGGATATGTTCCAGATTGTTTTGTGCATCCTGCAGATTGGCCTCGCTATATTGAATCGGCCGCCGATACTGAGTGGTTGCCATAAAGAAGCGCAACACCTGCGGATCAACATGCTTGATGATGTCATGCACCGTAATGAAGTTATGCAGTGACTTGCTCATTTTTTCATTGTCCTTGCCAATCGTGACAAAGCCATTGTGCATCCAATAGCGGACGAACTGCTGACCAGTCTCTGCCTCGCTTTGCGCAATCTCATTTTCATGGTGTGGAAACTGCAGATCCTGACCACCCGCATGAATATCAATCGTTTTGCCTAGGTAGCGCGTTGACATAACCGAGCATTCAATGTGCCAGCCAGGCCGTCCTTGCCCCCATGGCGAATCCCAGTTGATCTCACCTGGTTTGGCAGCTTTCCAAAGCGCAAAATCTAAAGGATCCTCTTTTTGCTGAATCTCTTCAGCTGTAATATGCTCACTGGCGCCGGTTTCCAAATCATCGATCGACTGTCCGGAAAGCTCGCCATAATGCTTAAACTTGCGCGTCCGATAATAAACGTTGCCATCTTTGACATAAGCATAGTCTTTTTCAATCAAGACCTTGATAAAGTCAATGATTTCAGGAATACTTTCTGTCGCGCGTGGTCGCTTGGTAGCTGGTTCTATATTTAAGGCGGCCGTATCTTCCATAAAGGCCTTGATAAACTTGTCGGCCAGCTGAGGAACCGTAATCCCCTGTTCAGCAGCTGCCTTGATCATTTTGTCGTCAACATCGGTAAAGTTGGAGACGTAATTGACCTGATAGCCTTTGAACTCCAAGTAGCGGCGTACGGTATCAAAAGCAATAGCACTGCGCGCGTTGCCGATATGGATGTAGTTGTAGACCGTGGGACCACAGACGTACATGTTAACAACTCCAGGGTGCAAAGGCTTAAATTCTTCTTTTTTACGGGTAAACGTATTATAAATAGTCAACATAACGCCGTAATCCTCCTTTAAAAGTAATTGCAATAACAGTATTTTACCACAATTCATTCCGATTCCTGGTTGGCGCATTAAAAATAAATTGTTAAGTCTTTATTCATACTTTTTTCATAAAAGGGTGCTAATATTACGGATGTAGTCAAACGAGATAGCTTGGCTGCAATCAATTTAACCGAAACCTATTATTTTTCAATTACTCCTCCCAATAGTAACCGAAAAATACACATTTTTACGAAATCTCCCCCAAGATCTTCGTAATACTCCTCAAGCAGTGGCTCCCCCGGCCGCTGCTTTTTCTTTTGCCTAATGCTAAAACAGCTTGGTCACCAGCTCAGCCAATGGTGCATACAATCTTCTTAACAGCGCCACCCAGCCGGCAGCCATCACCATCGTACTGAAGACATCGCTTGGGTAGTGAGCTCTTAAGACCAATCTGGATGCCGCAACCAACATTAGCCAGCCCAGGCCTAAGCTTCCTGTCCATGGCGTCGGCCAAAGTGCCCAGATCATCAGCACCAAAACCGTGGTTCCCAAAACATGTCCGCTGGGAAAGCTATAGCCATCGTCACCTGGCAGATGCTGGTCAGGCCGCTTGCGCTTAAAATACAATTTAACGCCAATCCCCAGCGCGTCCAGGCTGCCCAGCGTTGCCAAAACCCAAAACGCCGTGATTGAATCAGCAGTCAGCCATAAAACACCGGCTAAGACAAACGCATAGCCGACCGTGAGCTTAGGCTGGCCAATCCAAGCCACGCCGCGCCAAAAAGAACTGTTTTGCCGATTAGGTACCTGATCATGCAGTCTTTGATCCAAATGATAAAAAGCCGGCCAGTATTTTAAAGACCAGCTCATAAAGATCAAGGTCGCCAAGGCTGCCAGCATCTGCAGTGCATCGTTTTGTGCGGGAATGATTCGCATGTCTTCCTCCTTTTGGCCTCGCATCATCTTGAATTATCCAAACATTCAAGTCAAATAAAATGGGATCCTGATTCGGTCAAGCCGAATATCGGATCCCATTTTTAGTTTGATCTAACGCCAAGTTGGTCGTCAGTCATCAAAATCTTAAAGCTTGCCGTTTTCTACCCGGTCAATCATGTCGTCCAGTCGAGCCAGCGTAGCTTTTTGACCAATCAGCTCAATGCTTTCCGGCAGTTGTGGGCCGTGGGTTTCATGCGTAATTGCAATCCGCAGCGGCATCCACAGCTTGCGGCCCTTAACCTTGGTATCGTTCTGCACGCCTTTGATGCAGCGCAGAATGGACGTCGCATCCATAAAGTCCAAGGCAGCAATCTTGTCACGGAAATCGCGCAGCACTACAGCAACCGTTTCCGCACTCATTTCTTCTTTAGCTTCGTCAGTCAGGATCTGTGGTTCTTCGACAAATGGCTTAGCATATTGAAGAATCTCTTCACCATACGAGATTTCCCGCTTGAAGATTTCAACGATCCGCCGCATCCATTCGATCTTGTATGGATCAGCATGTTTTTCAATCAAACCGGCATTGATCAAAAGCGGCATGGCAACATTGAAGACTTCATCTACATCAGAATTCTTCATGTATTGGTTATTGATCCAGCGCAGCTTCTTGCGGTCAAAGGCAGCCGGCGACTTGGACAGACGCGTTTCATCATACATCTTGACGAATTCTTTGAGCGAGAAGATCTCGTCTTCGCCAACTGGTGACCAGCCCAGCAGAATAATAAAGTTATCCATAGCTTCTGGCAGATACCCCAGGTCGCGGTACTGTTCGATAAACTGCAGCACGGATTCATCACGCTTGGAGAGCTTCTTACCCGTTTCGTTGTTGATAATCAGCGCCATGTGACCAAACTTTGGCGCTTCCCAGCCTAAAGCCTCGTAGATCATCATCTGCTTTGGCGTGTTAGAAACGTGATCATCCCCACGGAAAACGTGGCTGATCTTCATCAGATGATCATCAACGACGACGGCAAAGTTGTAGGTTGGCATGCCATCACGTTTCATGATGACAAAGTCGCCGCCAACTGAAGCTGAGTCAAATGACAATGGCCCTTTAACGATATCATCCCAAGCGTACGTGTGATCCTTTGGCACGCGGAAACGAATAACCGGTTTTAAACCTTTTGCTTCAGCATCTGCTTGTGCCTGCTTGATCTCTTCATCAGTCATGCCAGCATATTCATATTCATAATGAGGCATCTGGTGAGCTGCTTTTTGCCGTTCCCGTTGCTCAGCCAGCTCATCTTCGGTCATGTAGGACTTGTAGGCCAGGTCTTTGTCCATCAATTCCTGAACATACTTTTCATAAATGTCCTTGCGTTCTGATTGACGATATGGACCGTAGTCGCCGCCGATGTCAGGACCTTCATCCCAGTCCAGTCCCATCCACTTCAGATTGTCCAGCTGACTGCGTTCGCCATCCGCGATGTTACGCTTTGTATCAGTATCCTCAATCCGAATGATGAATTTACCATGGTAGTGACGTGCGAACAGGTAGTTGAACAGTGCCGTCCGTGCGTTACCAATGTGCAGGTGTCCAGTCGGGCTAGGCGCATAGCGAACCCGAATTTCGTTTTTTGACAAGTTGTTCCGCCTCTTTCATAAAAATTGAAAATATTTCTATTCTAGTGTACCGTGCAATGCTTAAATTGCAAATACTAGTTTTTGCGATTATTACGATCGTTATTCTTATGATCAGTCTTTTTGGTTGATTCTGCCAATCGTTTCTGATCCTGACGCTCGCTGCCGTCAATGCCATGCGATGACGCTGAATGTACTGGACGCGCGAAGATCATCCGGCCGGCATCAGTCTGCAGCGCACTGGTTACCTCAACGTCCAGCTGCTCATTCATGTAGTAGCGGCCATCTTCAACCACGACCATCGTGCCATCATCCAGATAGGCAACCCCCTGTTGGCGCTCGGTCCCTTTCTTAACGACTACGACCGTCAGCTGTTCACCTGGAATCACGCGTGGCCGCAATGATTTGGCCAGGTTATTGATGTTAAGCACCTGTACGTTTTGGAATTGAATGACCTTGTTTAGATTGTAGTCGTTGGTAACGATCACGCCGTCGACCTTCTTGGCCAGAGCAATCAGCTTTTCATCGACTTCTTTGATATCTTCAAAATCACCTTTATACATCTCAACTGGAACGATCTTTTCGCTGCGCAGCTTGTTTAAGATATCCAAGCCGCGCCGTCCCCGTACGCGCTTGATGCTTTCGCCGGCATCCGCGATATACTGCAGCTCATAAAGTACGAAATTCGGTACCAAAAGCGTTCCTTCCAAAAAGCCAGTCTTGACCAGATCATAAATGCGGCCGTCAATCAGGATGTTGGTATCCAAAATCTTATAGTGATGATAGTTTTCATCTTGACGCTTGATTACCTGAGCTTCTTGATCATCTCGTCCACGCCGCGTTAAAAGCCTGCGCCATTCATCCTGACGCGTGGTTCCAAGATGAAAACCCAGATAGCTGAACAGGATCATCAAAAGTACCGGCAAGACATTGTTGACAACGGGAATACTCAATCGCCACAGCGGAATTGAGATCAAAATCGCCAAGATCAAGCCAAAGATCGTTGAAATCGCCCCAAAGAGCAGATAGGTCAGACTCTTTTTAGTCAGTGCATTTTCTGCCTGTTTCAGCATCTTGATCGTCCAGTCAGTCAGCAGCAGTGAAATCAGCCAAAAAACAAGTGCTCCAATCAAAAAATCAATTGCTGACTCAATTGGCCGTGCCAGCTGAACGCCAAGCTGATTGCGCATGGCAATCCAAATCGGTGGTAGATAGTAAAAACCAACTGCTGCCCCCACGATTACGAACAGCAGTCTAATAATTCTCTTTCTCACCTGCAGCCCTCCTTTGATAAATCGTTATGGTGTCGTAATTTCTATTTTACGCTAATGCGAGTCGTAATGCCTCATTTATAGTCGTAACGCCGACCACTTCAATATCAGCTGGCGGATTCCAGCCCTGCAGATTGTTTTTAGGAACCAAAATTCGTTTAAAACCCAGCTTAGCTGCCTCAGCAACGCGCTGCTCAATACGGCTGACACGACGAATCTCACCGGTCAGCCCAACTTCACCGACAAAGGCATCATCAGGACGCGTTCCCTTGTCGCGGTAGCTGGAGGCAATCGCGATGGCAATCGCCAGATCAATCGCCGGCTCATCCAATTTTACGCCCCCGGCTGCCTTAAGATAGGCATCCTGATTCTGCAGCATAAGGTTGGCACGCTTTTCTAAAACTGCCATGATCAAAGAGACCCGATTCCGATTCAAGCCCGTCGCCGTGCGTTGAGCATTGCCAAAGACAGTCGGCGTAACCAGGGCCTGAATCTCAACCAGGATTGGCCGCGTCCCTTCCAAGGAAACCACAACGGCTGAGCCAGTAGCATCCTGGAGTCGCTCTTCCAAAAAGATCTCAGATGGATTTTTGACCTCTGCCAGCCCCGCCGTGCGCATTTCAAAGATGCCCAGTTCATTGGTCGAGCCAAAACGATTCTTAACTGCCCGCAAGATTCGATAGGTATGATGCAGATCGCCTTCAAAGTACAAAACGGTATCAACCATGTGTTCCAAGATTTTAGGTCCTGCCAGCGCGCCGCCTTTAGTAACGTGACCAACAACAAAAATCGTAATGTTCTTGCTTTTGGCAATCTGCATCAGCTGCGCGGTAACCTCTCTGATCTGCGACACGCTCCCAATCGCACTGTTGACATCGGTTGCCTGCATGGTCTGGACCGAATCGATCACCACGTATTCAGGATTCAGATCGTCAATCGTTGCCCGAATGCTGTCCATACTGGTCTCAGGGTAGATGTAGAAATCATCGCCGGCTACTGCCAACCGTTCGGCACGCATTTTGATCTGCGCACCGCTTTCTTCGCCCGAAACATACAGGACGGAATGCCCTTCATCGCTGAGCTGGCCCGAAACCTGCAGTAAAAGCGTTGACTTACCGATTCCCGGATCCCCGCCAATCAAAATCAGCGATCCTGGTACAATGCCGCCGCCTAAAACACGATTGAGCTCATTTAGCTTAGTCTTGACGCGCGGCAGCTTTTGCGCATCGATGTCCTTAACGCGCTGCGGTTTGGCAACGATTCCCGTCAAAGTCGACGAATGCCGCGTCGTGCTTTGCGCATTTACCGTCTCGACACGCTCTTCAACCAGAGTATTCCACTGACCGCAGTTGGGGCAGCGACCAAGGTAACGCGGCGAATTATAGCCGCAGTTTTGACAAATATACTGGGTCTTGACTTTCGCCATAGGCATTTCCTTTCTTGATAAAAGCTGGTTAGCTGGAATTATTTTTTAGTTGAGCCAAAGCCGCCTGCCCGATCGTTTTTAGGCATTGACTCATCATCAGCCGTTAAGTATGGCATAAAGATGCCCTGCGCGATTCGCTCGCCTTTTTTTACATGGTAGTCAAAGAGCCCATAGTTCAGCAGCTGTACGAAAATCTCGCCTTCATTGGCTGGATTGTTATAGTAGTCAGCATCAATGATTCCAACGCCATTGGGCAGAATCAGTCGCCGCTTTAAGGGACCACTGGAACGATTGAAGAGCATCAGCACCTCATCTGGCTGCATGTAGGCCTTGATTCCAGTAGGCACCAGCACCGGCTTGAGCGCCTGATCGCCAGCCGTCAGCTCTTCTTCTCCCGGCTTGGCAGCATGTTTGATGGCATGCAGCGCTTTAAAAAGGCCCTGTTTCCAGATTGAAGGCACCACAAAATCAGCAGCGGCCTCAAAGTCATAGCCAGCTGCCTGCTTGGTTTGCCGCTGCGGCAGGTTTAGGCCGGCATCAGCATACTTGGCAACAATCTCAAATCCTCTTTTTTTCATTTCTTCACCTCTAAAATTCATGCGTTCAGTTTTTATTTTTTAATCGTAACTTATCTTTAAACTTGTCCAGCATTTAATTGTAGCATGTTAATCCTTGACAATCATTTCAGAACCATGGAAAATCAAGTTGGATTAAATTTATTAATGATGGAGGGGACAAAAATGCAATTTGTAACGGAACCGCATCGCATCAGTGCTATCGATGATAATGGCAAATGGGTCGGCGACATCAGCTTTCCGCCAGTTGCCGGCTATCCTGACCGCGTCGTCGCAGAGCGTGTTTTTGTCGCTCCTGAAGGTCGTGGCCATGGACTGGCGGCCGAGCTTACCAAGCGCTTCGTCGATTATGCCCATGAACGCCATCTGACGGTTAAACTGATGTGTCCATATGTTAAAGCGGCATTCCGTGATCATCCGGAATACCAGGATCTGCTATTGCCGGAGGATCGCTTTAATCAATAAAGGAGCGTTCTATATGGACCAAAATGAATTAAAATCGCTTGTTGGCCGGGCTGCCGTTGAATATATCAAAGACGGCATGATCGTTGGCTTGGGGACTGGCTCGACTGTTCGCTACATGGTTGACGCGTTGGGCGAACGCGTTAAAAATGAAGGCTTGAACATCATCGGCGTCACGACCTCCAATCGCACGACCAAACAGGCACAAAGTCTTGGCATCACCATCAAAGACATTGATGAAGTCGACCACATCGACCTTACGATTGATGGCGCAGACGAGATCAGCGATGACTTCCAGGGCATTAAAGGTGGCGGTGGCGCCCTGCTTTGGGAAAAAATCGTTGCCGACATCTCAAAGCATTACATGTGGATCGTTGATGAAAGCAAGATGGTTCACCAGCTGGGGGCCTTCCCACTGCCAGTTGAAGTAATCCCGTTCGGTGCTCAGCATGTCTTTAACAAGCTGGCTGCTAAGGGCTACCAGCCAACTTGGCGGATGGATGGCGATCAGCGCTACCGTACCGATGAAAATGACTACATCATCGATCTGCACCTGGGCAAAATCGATGACCCGCAAGCCATGGCCGAAGAACTGATTCACATGGTTGGCGTTGTTGAGCACGGCTTATTCTTAAACCGAGTCAATGACGTTATCGTTGGTCGGCAAAATGGGCCAGAAATCCTGCATGCCCGCTAATTAAAAAGGCTCAGCCGTGACCCGTACCCCCAAAGTTGGAAACACAACTTTGGGGGTATTTTTATGACCAA
>ERZ1643246.2858-NODE-2858-length-15673-cov-8.204059_pt1 | contig 15673 bp, 25 predicted proteins | sample MGYA00579265_ERZ1643246 | MGnify/ENA primary metagenome ERZ1643246 (study PRJEB29033, sample SAMEA4952261) | chicken gut metagenome | biome: Broiler Chicken; feature: Gastrointestinal Tract; material: Caecum | place: Ireland | collected 2018 | study: Broiler... | reverse complement strand
TTTCATAACGTTTTGTGCCTGAGCGAAGCGAAAGGAATGGATATAAAAATGAAAATCAAAGCGGCGATATGCGGAGCGGAACCGTGGACAGTAGAGATGCGCCATAAGATTGAGGATATTCTGAAGATCAACTGCTTTGATATTTATGGCCTTTGCGAGATCAGCGGACCTGGTGTGGCGATGGACTGCATTCACCATGAAGGCCTCCATATCCATTCCGATTTCTTTTATCCGGAAGTGCTGGATCCGGCTACGCACCAGCCGCTGAAGGATGGTGAGACAGGTGAGCTGGTATTCACCACACTGGACAAAGAGGCGGTACCGCTGATCCGTTATCGGACCAAAGACCTGACCAGCATCTGTCATGAAAAATGCAAATGCGGACGGACTACACCTAGAATTTCCAAGTTCAAAGGACGTACAGATGACATGAAAGTCATCCGCGGCGTCAATGTATTCCCAACTCAGGTTGAGACTGCACTCTTTGGAATCGGAGAGGTAGTTCCTCATTATCTGCTGATTATTGACAGAGAAGACAATATGGATGTTCTGACGGTTATGGTGGAAGTGGATGAAAAATTCTTCTCCGATGAGATCCGGAAACTGGATGCCCTCCGCTATAAAATCGGCAATGTCTTAAAACAGGCGCTTGGCATTTCAGTCAGAGTCAAACTGGTAGAGCCAAAAACCATTGAAAGAAGCGAAGGAAAAGCAAAACGTGTCATTGACAACCGGAATCTTGTATAGGAGGGAAAAGGATGAGTACGATTCAGCAGTTATCGGTGTTTCTGGAAAACAGAGAGGGAAGACTCGATGAAGTGCTACATGCACTTGGGACCAATGGTGTCAATATTGTAGCCCTTAGTCTTGCGGACACAACGGAGTACGGAATGCTCAGAATGATTGTGTCAGACCCGGAAAAAGGAAAAGAAGAGCTGAACAAGATAGGAATCACGGCCATGCTGACGCCCGTGATTGCCCTGCGGGTTCCGCATGCCACAGGATCTTTAAGCAGAGCGATGCATCAGCTTGTGGAAGGCGGAATCAATGTAGAATATATGTATGCATTTGCAAATGGCCGGGATGCTTCTGCCGTCTTAAAAACAGACGAACCGGAGCGGGCTGCGGATATCCTGAACAGCAGCGGATTCGGTGTCTGGACCGCAGATGAAGCTTATAAGGCAAATTGCTGATGGTGACAAGAAACAGCAGAAAGGCTGCCCGGAAACGGACAGCCTTTCTTTAATCCAGATTCTATGGCTTTTACATATCTAAATTGAAAAACAAATTTATATAAATAAAAGGTACATACAATTTCGATTATAACTTGGTCACATTGACAGCCTGAGGGCCTTTTTCTCCTTCTGTTACTTCGAATTCAACAGCCTGACCTTCCTCCAGAGTCTTGAATCCATCCATGTTCAGTCCGGAATAGTGGACAAATACATCCTTTCCGGATTCATCACAGATAAATCCATATCCTTTCTGGTTGTTGAACCATTTTACGGTACCTTTGTTCATAGTACTACCTCCATAAAAAATAAACCAATAAGCAAAACACCGTTTGCACGATGTTCCTAGAGCATAACACTTCCGGAATGAAATGTCAATGATTTGTCAAGAAATAACGGGAGAATATATAAATTGTCCGAATTTCAATAAAATTCAGATAAATTTAAGCATTCGTCACATCTTCTCCGAATATGCATAGTTTGTTGGTATAACGTGCTAGTTGGAGGTTATTATGAAAAAGAAACTTGTATCGGTACTGCTGGCAGCCACACTTGCCGCAGGTATGCTTGCAGGCTGCGCAAAAGAGAAAGAAGACACGGCTGGAACTGACAAGAAAGAAGAGAAGCTTACAAAAGTAACCTTGAATGAAGTTGCTCATTCGATTTTCTATGCACCTATGTATGTGGCAGTAGAAGAAGATTACTTCAAAGACGAGGGAATCGATCTGGAGCTGGTTACCGGATTTGGAGAAAACATCTTAGGCAGAGACTTTCTCTGTAAGGTGCGGAAAAGCACATCCGCACCGCAAACAGAGCAATTCTAAACAAAATCAACATAGTCAATAGTATAGTCAGGATTCAGATGAATCTGCCGGATGATGTTACGCCAGAAAGTTCGCCGGTTCTCTTCAGACAGAGAATGGTAGATGGATAGGAAATCTTCTTTTAGAAGCGATTCCATGAAGGAATAATCGCTTTCTGGTTCTATGATGACCGTTTTTAAACTGTTTTTTTCAGATTCCAGAGCATCATATTCTTTGCTGTAATAGTCCCAGGTAATCCGATCTTTCTGAAAGAGAAGATTCAGTCTGGACATTTCTTTTTCGATCTGTTCTTCGGTTCGAACTTTCGGCTTTTGCTTATTTTTCTTTTGAATCTCTTCTACACGAATTTTATATTCTTCGAATTCCCTTTTTAGATTATCAAGCAGATAAGTTTCTACAAGATTCTGACTTACTTTATGTTTGTTCGTGCAGATCCGGTCAATCATGGCGCGGTTGCAGCGGTAGTAGCAGTAATCCCGTTTCTCGCCGGTTTTGCGGTTGATGATCGATCGGCAGCCGGTTCCGGCCAGAATCTGTCCGCATTCCGGGCAACGGATCATCCCGCTGAAATAATAGATCCTTCCGGATGGTGTGTTTTTAATGTTTCTCTTGCTGATCTTCTGCAAACGCGCCCAGCGGGCTTCCGATAAATAGGAAGGGCAGTATGGGATTCCACGGTATGTACCTTTGTAAAACTCGCTTGAGAGCATGGTACGAAGGCTGCTGTAGGAAAAGGAAGGATCGTAATTGCTTTGTATGTAACGTAATGTAGCCTGTTTCCCCTGATGCTTTTCAAAGTAATCAAAGAAAGCATTCACCAGCTCTTCCTGATCCGGATCCTTCACCATGCATTTTTGCCCGTTTACAATACCGATTTTATATCCCCGCGGCATATTGGCTTCGCCGAAGATGACTTTCTTCTGTCTGATCGAAGCCTCATTTACAAACTTGATACGTTCGGAAGTCGTATCAACCTCATTTTGTCCGATCGACAGTACCACATTCAGCTGAAGACGTCCGTCACGGGTTTCCATATTGATGCCCGGTTCAGAGGCAGAGATCCAGTAAACTCCGTATTCGTCCAAGATGTCCTGTACCTTGTAAAAGTCGGACATGTTACGGAACCAACGGTCCAAGCGCCAGAAGAGGATGACATCGATTTTCCCGGCCTTGACATCTTCCAGAAGGGCATGAATTGCTTTCCGCTTTTTCAGCTCTTTTCTGGCCGTTTTACCTTCATCTGCGTAGACTCCAACAGGAATCATGCCGTGATCTTTGGCATAGGAAGTAAGATAATCTTTCTGAGCCTCCAGTGATTTCCCATGTACGAGCTGCTCTGACGTGGATACACGAATGTAGATAGCACAGCGTTTGATTTTCTCAGACATGGTATCATCTCCTTTATGTAATTGTATAAAAATAACAGCCGAAGCAGAACAAGAGTTCTGGATTGCAAGGCTGTTCCGAAGATGATACAATATTCCTGTCAAGGATCTGTATATCTTCGGATATGCATTGCCGTCCTGGTGTTGGCGCACTGGGGCGGTTTTTATATTATTATAACAGCTTCGATATGCAAATAGTTAAATCTCCGAAAATACTGGATGTAATTGCGTCATCAAACACATATTGCACAGAGTCCTCTTTTTCACCGAAGACATATACCTGAACAGTAGATTTTATAGGATTTACAATCCAGTACTCCCTGACTCCGGCAGTGCGGTATTTAAACAGCTTTGTCAGGTAATCCATTCGCTGGCTGGATGGAGAGACAATTTCTATGATCCAGTCCGGAGCACCTTCGCATCCTCTGTCTGTGAGTTTGTTCTTGTCGCAAATGACGCTGATATCAGGCTCAACATAGTTTTTATCATCCGCATTTAGGAATACGGCAAACGGGGCAGGATAGACCTCGCAGGAGCCGTTGTTTTCTTTGATATAAGCCCTGATTGTAGCTGACAGTTCCATAACAAGTTTCTGGTGCATTCGGTTTGGCGGAGTCATCATGTACATCTTCCCATCGATCAGTTCGGCCCGCTCGCCGTTAGGAAGTGCATAGATATCGTCAATGGTGTAAATAGTCTGCTTTGGTAATGGCATATAATCACTCCTTTTTGAATTATAGTGTCTCACATGGAATAGAATATAAGTGCCGGGGCGGTTTTTGTTTAACATAAAAGACCCCGTATTGCTACGAGGTCTAAATTTATGCCCTAAAGGCGATGTCTTCTGTACTGCCGGTAAACGGCTTTATATTTTATAAAAGATAAGCTATCCAGCCGGGTGGCACTCCGGCATCTCTTTAAGACCACTGGGGCGTGATAGCTGCCTGTTCTATCCTTGAATAGCTTACCTTTATAAACTATATTATTGTCTCTGTGTAAAGTATAATACAATAAAAATATAGTTTTGTCAAATTAGACCTTCCAAGCACGTCTTTGCGATATGTAATTTTTTAACTGAGATTCTCTCAGTGGATACATTGTCCGGTAAGCAAGTCTCCCATCCATTGATAATCGGACTGCTACAGACACATTATCAGAGAATTTACGTATGAATGAAATACTATTCTTGTTTGGATGGATACTGACATAATCCGGATCCTGTATTATGGATGGAATTTTACTAAAGCATAACTCGTATTCCTCTTCTGATACAAAATCCTTTCGATGACGTTCGGTGTGTCTGATACGGTCACGCCAGAACAGGATATCCGCATCAGAGGATAGACGATCTGCAAATTCCGGGAATCGTTCAAGAATAGAATCCACAATGTCTTGACGGATTTTTCCAACTGAAACAAAATTCAGATCATCAGAAAAAATTTCAGTATTTAATTGTTTTACTTGTTTGATTGTGGATCACCATCTTTCTTTAGAGCCCCAGGTCTGTTGGCGTGCCAAGGCGGTTTTGTTGTTTAGTAGCAGACTTTACAAGGCCTAGATTTTCCGCTTTCTGCAATTGTTCCGCTATATATATTTTTGGAACGGCTGAGGGAAGGACAATTAGGTGTTGAGTGATAAACTTCTCCGCTTGCAACCCAATATACAGTTCCACCAGTTTGAACCTGTTGCTGAGAAGAAGCTTGTGCCTGTTGCTGGGCTGCTAATTCAGCTTGTCTTTGAGCTTCAGCTTCTTGTTCAGCTTTAATTCTGGCTTCTTCTTGGGCTTTTTGTTGTGCCTCTTGTTCAGCTTTGATTCTGGCTTCTTCCTCAGCTTTCTGTTTTGCTTCTTGCTCAGCTTTGATTCTGGCTTCTTCTTCAGCCTTTTTCTTTTCTTCCGCTTCTTTTTTCGCCTGTTCCCGTTTTGCTTCGGCAACTGGATCAATAACAGTTATAGTTTCTTTTTTGCTTTTAATAGAGTCGTTTGCAATGAAATAAATATTAGCTGTTCCCTCTTTTTTAAAACTAAGAATGGCTTTTCCATCGTCATACTTAACGGAAGCGATATCATTATTCGATATATCTAAAGAAGTAATATCGGCATCTTCAGGAGTACCTTCTACATCAAGAGAAACCTTATCTGTGATTTCAAATTCTTGTTTTTCTAGATTAACATTTAATGTTTTTAAATCTGGAGAGGATGGCCAAATAAGTAATAAGCAAAATGATATTATAGTAATAATTCCAGAAATTAAAATACGCCTTAGTTTTTTCTTTTTATCAGGTTCCTTCTTGATAGCAAAAAATGCAGTCACAAAAATTCCTGGTATCCATAATACTGGAGCGAAGACAATAGCAACAAGAAGCAATAAAAAATAAATCAGATACAACAAACATCCTTTATTTTTTTTGTCCCCATTTTCTGGTAAATTAGAATCAGTATACGAGGTATTAGGTGTAGGAGAAGTTGAAGTCGATACATTTCCTCCAGAAGTTTCGACATAGCTGATTCCAGTGCCAGGGAAACCAAAACTTTTAGTACGTTTTCCCTTTGAATTAATTGTGTAATGTGCACCACGCGTTCCAAATGTAACACTGGTACTTTTTTTGTTGAGGTTAAGCTTTATGCCAGGAGCGATTTTAAAGCTTTTCCTAAACCTCCATCCCATTTCTCATTTCCTCTCTTTCTCATGTATTTATGAGAAAACCCAAACTTTATATAAACGCATAAGCGGTTATACCTAAAATTTTGCTCTTAATTCAACTACTCGTCCTAAAATACGGACAGGTTTTGTTTCTATTGAAATACACTGATCATATGCAGGATTGATTGATATAAGGACAATATCATCTTTATATTGTTTTGGCCTTTACATGTAGCATCATTACCGTTAAATTAAAGCTGCAAGAGCCTGGTACAATTCCATTAATTCACTTTCCTTGGCAACAATACAATTAGGATACTGTTTGATATCTGCAATATTGGAGATTTTCATCTCATTAGGAGTAGGAAGACCAGATGCACAGATTAACAGATAATCCGCATAAAAGATAACACCTGTAATAGCTGATTTTTTTATCAACATTTTTCCCATAGCTCTGCCAGCGAATAATCCTTTCATTGCGCTTTTACTATTTTCCCTTAAGATTTCTACATAAGAGTCGTTAATCCTGACTATTGTTCCTGATTTGAAATTAAATTCCATAACATTTCCTCTCTTTCTCTTTATAATTGTGAGAAAACCCAAATTATATATAAACGCATAAAGCGATTATGTTCTTTTAAATACAGAGAGCTGTGGTATGAAATATATAGTATAGTTCCCTGCTTCTGTACATACCCCATATTTATTACGATAACATTCAATAGCTTCCAGAAGGTATTCTTCTGTCACGTCTAAAAATTCTGCAGTTTCATATACAGATTGGCATCCGGCTTCAAATGCTTTGATGATTCCGGTCAGCCCGATCAGTTTGTTATATCCCCAAAACCGGGCCTGCCGCTCCTGTTTCCGGTTTGAGACATTTTCCATATCGATGATATTCCCAACAGATGTATGATGGTGTCCAAGTTCTTCAGCAAGGACACAGGCTTTTTCTGTAGTATTATTTACTGATGTATTGATAGCAATATTACCATCTATGTATATTCCTTTTAGGCTTTCTTCTCCCAAGTAGTAATCATGTACTATCACCTTATCTTCGAAAGCTTCTTGTTCTAATTTTTCCAGTCTATTCACGGTAATTCCTCCCTATTTTACAGTATACCGAAAGAGGTGTGTAATAAACTGGACTTACTTGTCTTCCTGCTTGATGAATTTTGCGAAAGCTTCTATTCTATCAAGCTGTTCTTCCGTGTATTCAGTTCCATCAAAGTGTGCTGCGCGGGTGTGAGGTTCTGATTTTGGAGAATCTCTAAAATATTCTGCCGTAACTCCAAGAACATCTGCTATATCTAAAAGCACATCTATGTCTACTTTTTTATTGTTCCTTTGAATAATTGAATAGACAGTGGTTGGAGCAACATTTATCCTTCTGGAAAGTTCTGTAACAGTCATATTACGTTCTTTTAATAATTCACTTAGCTTATTACCTATTCCCATCGTACTACCTCCTGTGATTTGAATATATCACGTTTGCGGATTTTATTCAACAAAATATTTTGCAAATGCGTAAAAATATGTTGACAAATACGCAAACACGTGTTAGTGTATCATCAGAAACACGCAAATGCGTAAAAAGAAAGGAGAGCGATAAAGAGTGCCTTGTATTAATTTACGGGGAGAGATGGCGAAAAGAAAAATATCAATAGAAAGCATTGCCGATCTACTTAAAATTCATAGAAATAGCGTGGCGAATAAGCTGAATGGAGAAAGTGCTTTTTCCATTGAACAGGCAATGATGATCCAAGAGACATTCTTCCCGGATTTAGAAATTAAATATTTATTTGGCAGAGATAGGAGGTGAGAGTGGTGTATGTAAAGAAGCTTGACAGTGTATCAAGAGAAGAGCAGAAAGCAATTTTAAGTAATGCTATTTCCAGATGTATGATCGAAAATCATATGACATTAGAAAATTTGGATGAAGTATATGAGAATGTGAAGGAAATCTACAGAAAGAATGCTACAGTAAAAGGCTGACTAAAGCCAGCCCCTCATTATCCCCTGTGGCATTCACGACAACAGAAATAGCAACCATCAAATTTCTTTCCAGGGTGAGCGAGTCGAGCGGCAATGATAGCCGCTTTGCAATCGCTATAGTATCCAATGAGTGTACGATTGGATAAAGACGGAAGGAATGTACAGTCATCCGTGTGTACTTCATGGTAACCATGCTCGTCAGCGTTGTCATTGAAGTAATAAAAATTCATGTGTTTCACCACCTTTCTTTTTCGAATACCTGTTCTGAATATTATTGTAAGGTACGGCGGTGGAGAAATCAACAGAAAGAAGTGCAAAAGCACAATATATAGTATAAAAGTTCTATAAATAAAATGAATAAAAACTAAATAGAGGAGACTAAATACAGGAATTAATTAAAATCAACTACGACACAGAGCAGCCGACAGTATCGGCAAGGGAACTTCATAAGGCGCTGGCAATCGAGAAGCGCTTCAGCACATGGTTTGACACGAACAGTCAGGGCTTCGTTGAAGGAGAGGTTTTTTCAAGTGTACTTACGAGTACGGTTGTAAATAATGGAGCACAAAGAGAGTTGCAGAACTATGAGTACAGGAGAATTTCATGGGGATCCAACAAAAGCATGAAAGGATCCCACGAAAAATCATGAATGCAAAACAGTCGAAAGAAAAAATGCATTCAATACAGTAACGGACTTATTTACCGTAATAAAAATCTAGGATTATTTGTAAATGAAAATTTTGAGATTTTATTAATGAAGGAATTGAGGAATATACAGATCGTACATTCCTCTAAGTAAAACTAAAAATTTTCAATTTTTATAAAGAAGGGAGATGAAAAACATGGTGTACGGATTAATATGCTGCATGATTGTATGGATTGTGGCGTTTATCGGGTGTCAAATTATGAAAAAGATACAACCTGAATCAGCGAAGGTGTATCGAATATATGTGATTTGTATTTGCATACTTTTTACATTGTTTTTAGCATGGTATGAATTTTGGGCGTAACCTCTTCCAGAAGTTCAGTAGCTTTGGTGAAATCAGAGAACATAATTTCATGGTTGATTTTAATCATCAGGTTACGGATATCAGCAGGAGCATAAGTAATGGCAAGAAAATAGTATTCGCCATATTCTTTCAGTGCATTTGGATCGGAATAGTTGATACATCTTCCAACAAACTTAAGATAGCATTCGAAAATATTTCTCTGATAGAGAATATTGTTTTCGTAATGTTGATGTGCTAGATCAAGTTTTTTCAGTTTCAACTGATAACGGTTATTGATGATTGCTGTGAAAATAGGAGAAATGACGGCTGCTAAAGCGACAATAGCAGAAATTGTAATAGATAAATCAATTTTAGGCATACAGTAAACTCCTTTCATAATACTCGGCATGGCGGTGCTTGTATTTCAAGTATAGGAGATGTGGAAGGAAAAGACAAGGAAAGAACAGGCGAGAAGAAACACGGACAATCAGGAGTGCATAGAGTTTAGAGAGGTGATGATATGGATATGGAAAAAATCATTGAAGTATTGATCAGCCTTCTTGAAGAACAGGAGGGTGTAGAAATTAAGTACGAAATCGATAAAACCGCGTAAAGCGGTGAAACAGATGGACAAGCAACAAGGAGAGTGATCAGAATGACGTTAAAAGAGATGAACAGATACCTGAGCCTGGTCAACAGGCTGATGTGGATCATGGATCATTCTGGAGTCAGCTGGCAGCCGGAATATGCAGAGGAAGCGGAGCAGATCAGGAAGGAATTAAAAGAGCTTCGGCCGATCATCGAAGAGGCCCGTAGAGAAAGAGGAGGTGAGGAACCATGCACAGAAGAAAGCTGCGGAAATACCGGATCCTGAAAGACATCTGTCTGCTGATCGGCGGAGTTGCGTTTCTGGCGCTGATTGGGATCGTAGGAGGTTATGAGTCAGGTACCATGACCACGCTGATGTTTTTGATGGAACTGGTGATTGCCGGAGAAACAATGGCGGCGTTCTACATGGCATACCGATGTGTGCTATGTAGGGAGCACAGATACATACGAATCCGGGAATTTCGTAGAAAGCACCAGCAGCAGGAAATGAAAAAGAGTGCATAGGGACGGCAATCCACATATGCACTCACAAAAATAACCAATTTTATTATGACAGATTTAAAGAGAAAAATCAAATTAGAAAAAAAGAAGTCTGAAGAGCCGATGCTTTGGATCATCCGGTACGATAACGGAGATATCGGGTGCCTGTACGGATCACGGCAGGAGGCAGAAGAGTATGCCGCAAGAGAAGCAGAGAAGAAGGGAAGTGATTACGTCATTGTTTGAAGAGAAAAACCATCCATATCGTATTTATGATTTCCCGAATGAAAAAGCATGGCTTTCGGGGAGAATGAACGGGATCGGTGGAAGCGATGCAAGTGCTGTTGTGGGAATGAATCCATATAAAAGTAATATCGATCTATTTGAAGAGAAGATCGGGCGGCGGATCCCAGAAGATATTTCGGATAAGCCCTGCGTGATTTACGGCAAACTTGCAGAAGAGCCCATCCGGCAGCTGTTCAAGTTGGATTATCCGGAATATCAAGTAGAACACCATGAATTTCGGATTCTACAGAATATCCAGTATCCATTCATGCAGGCATCCCTGGATGGTGAGCTGACTGATCAGACAGGCCGAAAAGGTATCCTGGAAATTAAGACAACCAATATTCTTCAGTCGATGCAGCGGGAGAAATGGAATGACCGGATTCCGGATAACTACTATATACAGATTCTACATTACCTGCTTGTGACAGGTTATGAGTTTGTAGTGCTCCGTGCTCATCTGAATACGGATTGGGGTGGAGAAAAACGCACAACAGCAAAGCACTATTTTATCGAGCGTGCTGAAGTGCAGGAAGATCTGGAAATGTTACTTCGGGAAGAAGAGAAATTTTGGAAGTATGTGGAGAGCGGGAGAAAACCGCCGTTGATACTTCCGGAGATATAGGAGGAAATGATGGAATTAAAAATTATGAGCCCTCAGGAGGGTGGATTTGTAAAGGAAATTAAGTGGAACAACGAGGAATTAAAGGCAGAAATCGCCGAAAAGATGCAGGAATACAAGAGCCTGGTATTTACGGAAGAGACGATGAAGGATGCAAAGGCGGATCGTGCAAAGCTGAACAAGCTGAAAACTGCGTTTGAGGATGAGCGGAAAAGAATCAAAAAGCTCTGCATGGAACCGTATGAGACATTCGAAAAGCAGGTTAAAGAAGTGATCGCTTTGATTGAGGAACCGATCCGGTTGATTGACCAGCAGATCAAGGAAGTTGAGGAGCGAAAAAAGCTGGAGAAAAAGGGCCAGATTCTGGAATATTACGAAGAACATATTGGAGTACTGAAAGGAGTCCTGCCATTCGAGAAGCTTTTCAAGCAGGAATACCTGAATGCAAGTAAATCCATGAAGAGCATTACGGAAGAAATTGTAGGAACTATTCAGCGGGTCAATAACGATCTGGATACGATCGAAGGATTTGGAAGCAAATATGAACTTCAGATCAAAGATGTTTATCTGAGAACCCTGGATCTTTCCTCAGCAATGCAGGAAAAGGCAAGGCTTGAAGAGGTAGAACGTCGCCTGGCGGAGAAAAAAGAGGAAGAACGAAAGGCACAGGAAATTGCTGCAAAGACAGCGGCATCGAAACAGAGCGAGGAGCGGACTGAATCTGAGAAGATAGAGGAAACGAGAGCTGTAGAACAGAAGGTAGAAGAAAAGGACCCGCAGACAAGTCCGGAGCCTCAGCTGTTTCAGATGGACTTCCGGATCTGGGGAACCAGAAAGCAGATCATGGGTCTGCGGCAGTATCTGATTGATCACAATATTAAATTTGGAAAGGTGGAATAGGAAATGGCAGTACAGAACAGTCTGGCAGGCAGACATCAGAAAATGGGCTTAACCGCATATTTAACACAGGATGCGGTTAAGAAACAGATCAACAGCGTAGTTGGAGGAAAAAACGGGACAAGATTCATTTCCAGTATTGTATCCGCGGTGCAGACGACACCGGCGCTGCAGGAGTGTACCAATCCGAGTATCCTGTCAGCAGCGCTTCTTGGAGAGGCCTTGAATCTGTCTCCGTCCCCACAGCTGGGGCAGTTCTATATGGTGCCTTTTGATAACAAGAAGAAGGGAGTAAAAGAAGCTCAGTTCCAGCTTGGGTATAAAGGATATATCCAGCTTGCAGAACGGTCCGGGTATTACAAAAAGCTGAATGTACTGGCTATTAAGGAAGGAGAACTGCTTCGTTACGATCCTCTGAATGAGGAAATTGAAGTGGAACTGATTGAAGATGACATTCTAAGGGAAGAAACACCGGCAATGGGATATTATGCCATGTTTGAATATGAGAATGGTTTCCGGAAGGCAATGTACTGGTCCAAAAAGAAGATGCTGGCTCATGCTGAGAAATACTCTCCAGCTTTCAGTAGAAACGGCGGAGGAAAATCTCTGGAACTTCTGGAGCAGGGCAAGATACCGGAAAAAGAGCTTTGGAAATATTCGTCTTTCTGGTTTAAGGATTTTGACGGCATGGCAATGAAAACTATGCTCCGTCAGCTGATCAGCAAGTGGGGCATCATGAGTATTGATCTTCAGACTGCTGTGACTAAAGACATGGCCGTGATCCATGAAGACGGCAGCGCAGAGTATGTAGAAAATGACATGGAAGATCAGCCGGAAGTAGTAGCAGAGCAGGAGCTCAAGGAAGCGCCGAAGCAGACAAAAGAACCGGATCGGACGTCTGAAGAGTCAGACGGGCAGATGAGTATGGAGGAAGTGTTCTTCGCTGAATCATAATAATCATCATTTAATACCAGGCATCTCCAAAGGGATGAATATATATCACACGTAACTTGATGACGATGAATTCCGCCCGTCTTATTTACTCAGCTGGCGGGCGGGGAAAGGAGCAATATGAAACGAGTGTATTTTACGGTTCCCGGAAAACCGCAGGGCAAGGCGAGAGCAAGGACATTTTATAATGCGGCTGTTGGAAAGCATGTGTCAACTACTCCGGATAACACAGTATTATATGAGAATCTGATCAAAGACCGATATTTGCAGCAGGCAGGCGGAATTTATCTTGAAAGGGGGATCCCGGTTTCCATCCGGATTGTAGCAAAATTCCTTCCGCCTAAAAGTACATCTAAGATAAAACATGCTGAGATGCTGTGCGGCTCACTCAAGCCGCTGAAAAAGCCAGATGTGGATAATATCGTAAAGGTTGTAGCGGATGCCTTAAACGGCGTTGCTTATCACGATGATACGCAGATTGTAAGTGTTTCAGCGAAAAAAGTTTATGCAGCCTCAGAAGGGCTGGATGTCATTGTGGAGGAATATAGAACCGGAGAGTAGGTGATTATATGGGGCGAGGAGCTCCAAACAAACCAGGGCTTACATACTTTCCGAAGATGATAGATTTTTACGAAGACGATAAGATCTTCGATTTACTGGATCGATATGGTCCACTGGGCGTGACCGTATACGATTGCATTTTATGTATCGTGTACAGAGAAGGTTATTACGCAGAGATACCCGTAGATAAGCTATCCAAAATGATCACAAGGATGATCGGGAACAAGTGGGTGAAGAATCAAAAGGCTGTCGTGCAAGTGGTGCACTTTTGCTCTGAGATAGGTCTCTTGGATGATGACCTCATGACGAAAAACATCATCACCTCTGTTGGAATTCAGCGACGCTATTACGAGATAGCAGTAAAGCGCATGAAAAGACAGCTCTATACAGACAAGTATTGGCTTCTCGATAAGACCGAGAATGAGAAGCCTTTATTAAATGCACCATTAAATCAAATTAGTTCAGAGGAAAATGAAATTAATTCAGAATTTAATCATAAATCTTCGGAAGAAAATGCCATAGAAATAAAAGAAAATAAAAAAATATATAGTAATACGTTCCCGCCGGAGCTGGAAAGAGCCTTGGATCTATATTTCCTTGTTCGTGAACAGAACTATGGTCCGATCTCTGATATCCAGAAGCAGTCTTTAGTTGATGAGCTGAAGAGCATAGGATCAAACACAACGGAGCTGATCGCAATCGTCAAGAAGGCAACGTCTGGAGGATACAAGACTTTTTATCCGACAAAAAGAAAGCGTGAGGACAGAGAGAAAAAGACAGTATCCAAAACACGATTCAGTAATTTTGAGGAACGTGACTACAATATGGCTGATTTAGAACGGCAGTTATTAGAAAGTTAGGTGAACTATGAGCTGGGTAGATAAAGCACATCGGAAACATAAGGTAGATAAATTGGTCAAGGAAGTTCTGAGCAATCCAGAATACAGAAAGATGCAGCAACAGGGAGATTTAAAATGCTTCTCGTGCATGGCGCTGATCTCAGTAGATTTTATGATGCGAAAGCACAATTACGGAAAGAAGAGAATCAAAGAGTATGTAGACTTTCTGGAAAAGTGCATGGGATACGTCATGGAAGATGAAGAATACTTTAAGCTACTGAATCAGGAGATCGAAAGAGACACAGGGATCAATGTACTGGATCAGCTTGGAATACAGGTGAAATGATTTGAAAGAAAGGAGCCAGCCTCCGGCCGGGGCAAGGGTATACCGGGCTTCTTGAGAAATGAGAATAGGTTTACATGATGCAGAAAAAGAACACTTCAAGCATAAGATTTTCCCGAATCTGGCGCTTATGAAAATATCTGCATTTCACAAAAGAAAAGGAGATCAGGTGGAATGGTGGAACCCTCTGTATAGATATGACCGGATATATAGCAGTAAGGTGTTTGACTTCACGCCGGTTGATCCATATCTGCCGGATGATGCGATTCGGGGAGGAACGGGATACAGAGACATTCCGATAGACAGGACACTGCCGGACAATGTTGACGGGATGTTTCCTGATTACAGCATATATCCAGAATGTGATTATGCTATCGGATATCTCACCCGTGGATGCCCGAATCACTGTCGATGGTGTGTAGTTCCACGGAAAGAAGGAAATGTCAGACCATATAGGAAATGGCAGGAGATTGTCAGAAATGATACGGACAAGTTGGTATTGATGGATAACAATATCCTTTCCTGTGACTATGGTATACAGCAGTTGGAAAGTCTGATCGGATCCGGATACAGGATTGACCTGAATCAGGGAATGGATGCAAGACTGGTAGATCGAGAGGTGGCACAGATCCTTTCAAGACTGTCATGGATCCGACATATCAGGTTCTCTTGCGATCAGAAAAGCCAGATTGTGCCGATACAGCGGACCATAGAGCTGCTGCGGGAGCAGGGAGTCAGACCGTATCGAGTGTTTATATATCTTCTGGTTACTGCTGATCTTCAGGATGCAGCGGAGCGAGTAGAAGTCCTAAGGAAATATAAGGGGATCAATCTATACGCGCAGCCAGAGAGAAACGAGCGGCTTGGTGTGATTCCGAATAAGATGCAGCTTGAATTTGCACAGCGATATATCTATGGCGGATGTTATCGGACGGAGACGTGGGAAGAGTATTGCAGGAGAAAGCTTAGAGTATAATTATCATTGGCAAAAATAAAGGGAAGAGATCGAAACCTCTTCC
>ERZ1643246.2857-NODE-2857-length-15674-cov-4.174723_pt1 | contig 15674 bp, 18 predicted proteins | sample MGYA00579265_ERZ1643246 | MGnify/ENA primary metagenome ERZ1643246 (study PRJEB29033, sample SAMEA4952261) | chicken gut metagenome | biome: Broiler Chicken; feature: Gastrointestinal Tract; material: Caecum | place: Ireland | collected 2018 | study: Broiler... | reverse complement strand
CAGTTCAAAAGGGTCGTCCGTCCCATATTGGCGATACAGGGAGGCAACATAATGCTGCATGTCCATAAGATCAGCCCTTTCTCTCTCCCTTATGGCGGGAAGCCGCCAGAGATGCACCGAGATGGATGGCCTCTACAATCTTGTCAATGTCGCTTTCGTCCAAAGGAACGCCGTGGAACATCAGGCCCTCCTGGGAGAGCATGGTTTGTCTTAGTTCGTGGATAATATCTTCCAGTTCTCCAGAAGAACTATTGTGGGCGTGGAGCAGAAAGTCACTGGATACATGAAAATAGTTACAAATTTTTATCAGGGTGTCATGATCCGGTTCTCTACGTCCCTGCTCATACATTCCGATGGCGCTTGCAGAAATTCCTAACTGTTGGGCCAAATCATGCTGTGTCATGCGGCGTTCCCTACGGAGTTGTTTCAGGCGTTGTCCAAGCATAGTCCCATCTCCTTTTGTACTAAGATAACACAATTCGTGTTTTTTAACAAGATTTCCTTTGTAAAAGGAATTGACGATACACGAAATGTGTGATACGTTAAAAGTATAAAGGGGGAATCGCTTTGCTGTATGAGGAAGTACTGAACCGGGAAGCACTTCGGATGTATTTGAGCAAATCCTATGATTCAGAATCTGTGGATGGCAGATATGCCATGGCTTTGAAAATTGTTTCAGGAGTTATTCAAAACTGTCTTACACAACGCCAACGGGAAGTAACCATGCTGTACTATGGTTCCGGTATGTCGCTTGATGAAATTGCCCAAAAGCTTCAAGTCAATAAAAGTACAGTGAGCCGCCATCTTTCGCGGACCAGAAGTAAAATTCGGAAAGTACTTGTCTGCCTGGAAAATTAACCGTTCCGTGGACACTGGACAGGTTTTTGAATACAGGGATGCCACAACAACGGGAGAATTGTTCTATGGCGCTATGGAAAACAGGAGGTATATTATGATCATTAGACAGGAAACACAACAGGATTTTGAAGCGGTTTATCAGTTGATTCAGGAGGCGTTTTCCACCGCGGAGCATAGGGATGGAAACGAACAGGATCTAGTGTCGGCCCTGAGGAACAGCGCGTCGTTTGTCCCGCCATTGTCTTTGGTTGCAGAGATAGATGGAAAAGTGGTGGGCCATATCCTATTTACCAAGGCAACAGTTGGGGAGGATCCTGTTTTGGTTTTGGCCCCGCTTTCTGTATTACCCGCTTTTCAGAGGCAGGGGATCGGGGCTGCCTTGATCAAGCGGGGACATGCCATTGCAGAGGATTTGGGATTTGCTTATTCCCTTGTTTTGGGGAGTGAGACCTACTATCCCCGTTTTGGATATCTTCCAGCTAGTCAATTTGGAATTGAAATCCCCAAAGGGATGCCGGAAGCAAATTTTATGGCTGTCCAGCTGCGGGAGGATGCAAAACCAATTCGTGGGGCAGTGACCTATGCAAAGGAGTTTGGAATATCATAAAATGTTGTCCAATCTTATTACAAAAGGGTGCGGGAATTTTCCCGCACCCTTTTGTAATAAGATCTACTGTTTGTTCACGTTTCACCATTTGTTAAAATGGATTTTTTCAGGGTCAAACCGATCGTCCACAGCGCTTTCTTTTAAAACAGAGGGCCAGCCAATCGAGACAATGCACAGGGGGATAATGTGTCCCGGCAGTTCCAGTGTTTTGATGACACGCTGCATTTTGTCCGTTTGTGGATAGGTGCCAAGCCAGACGGCTCCAAGTCCAAGTGCATTGGCGGCAATCAAGATGTTTTCCGTCGCTGCACTGCAGTCTTCAATCCAGTATTCTTTTGCATGCCGCAGCGCCAAGTTCCAGTCCCCGCATACCACAATAGCCACTGGAGCACGGCGGAGCATTTCTCCGCTTCCATTTAAGCCGTCGGCGAGTTCACCAAGGATTTTGCGATCTCTTACAACCACAAAAGCCCAGTCCTGATTATTGATTGTGCTAGGGGCAATCATCGCCGCATGGAGCAGGGTTTCTACCATCTCGTCAGAGACGTCCTTCTCCGTATAATCTCGGACGCTGCGCCTTGAAAAAATAGCCTGTAAAGCCTCCACAATATCACCCTTTCTAAACGATGTATGTTTATGCTGTTTAAGGTACTCTTCTGCTCATATAGTGGATAAGTACCCCGCTATCTTCTCTTTAAGTCCTTCGGATCAAGGTGCAGTGCCAATGCCAGGTTATGGGTGGCTGTATTTTTCGCCACGACTAACATCTTGTCACCGGAATGGATCCGCGTGCTTCCGTTTGGGACAATGATATCATCCCCTCGGGTGAGGGTGACAATAATGGCGTCTTTTGGAAGATTTAAATCCATCAGGCATTTCCCGTCCAGTGGATGATCCTCCTCCAATTGGATTTCAGAGAGCGTGGTTTCCCCACGGTTGAGAGACATCAGTCGACGGATTGTCGCAGTATCGACCTCTTGTTCCAACATACGAGCAATACTATCAGTAGAACTAATTGGAATATCAACTCCAAGTTGTTTGAGTATTTCCACGTTTTTAGGATTATTGACACGGGCAACTGTCTTTTTCACATGGAACTTCATTTTGGCAAGCTGGCACGCAATCAGGTTATTTTCATCCTGTCCAGTCGCGCCAATCAATGCATCACAGTGGGAAATCCCTGCTTCTTCCAAAACCTCAATGGTAGTGCCATCTCCGCAGATGACAGGGATATCCAGTTCATTCGCCGCACGGCGGCAGCTTTCCCGGCTCTGTTCTACCAAGATAGGGCTGTGCCCATGTTCCAACAGGGTTTTGGTCAGGTAATAACCAACCTTTCCGCCCCCGACTACAATAATATTCATGATATTCCTCCGTTTTTAATCAATCACTCGTGCAAAGACCAGCCGATCTGTGCGCTTGAGCAAAACAGGATGTAGTGCGGTCATCGTAAAGGTGCCATCCATATGGGATACGCCAAAGAGCTGTTCATTTTTGGCGACTGGGACACTGGAGGAACGCTTTCCGACAAGTTCACTGGGAACTTTGACAGAAGAAAAGGAGATAGTCTGTGCGCCAAAAGTCATGTTCCGGGTCTCCTCTTCATCTGTCAGTGCGGAGCACACAGAAGCAACGGTCAGATTGGTGGGGCAGATGGTGCTCAGTCCAAAGTGTGAAAAGACATCTTCCCGGTTTGGGTCATAAATGCGGACAATCACACGCTCAATTTTGAAAAATTCCCGGGCAAGCTGGGCAACCATGATGTTGACATTGTCGTCATGGGTGACGGCAGCAAGCGCATCACAGTTTTCAATTCCTGCTCTACGCAATACATCCTGGTCAATTGGGATACCTACAGTGGTAAAGCCGGAGAAATCCGCATCCAGCATGTGAAAATTCCGTTCGTCCTGGTCAATGACACTGACGTCATGCCCCATTTTATCGAGAACGGACGCGAGCCGCGAGCCAACTTTACCGCAGCCCACAACCAAAATTGTCATGACAAATCCTCCTTAAGAATCAGTCGATTTTAGGGTATTTCTGTTCATCTGATTGCTATTATAGCACTGTTTTTTAGAAAGGGAAGCCCCAGTATATTTTTTCTAAAATTGGCGCCACAACCCGACTGGATTTTGCTTGACAAACTACGGGGAAACTCGTACCGTGATAGAAAAGAGGACTGAGCAAGGAGGATCTGTGATGGATCGGGATAGAATCAGAAAATCGTTTCTTGCCGGGACAAGCCCGGAAGCATACCAATATTTTGGCGCGCATTTGACCCATGAGTATGGCAAAGATGGGGTGCGCTTTACCGTGTTTGCACCACATGCCAAAAATGTCAGTGTCATTGGCTCCTTTAACAACTGGCAGGGATACCCGATGGATCGGATGCCGCAGGGAATTTTTTCTATTTTCGTGGACCATGCACGGATGGGAGATCTGTATAAATACCGGATCGAAACACAGGAAGGCCGTCTGCTTGATAAAGCGGATCCGTTTGCGTTTTACAGCGAACAGAGACCGCAAACGGCCTCCATTATATGGGATATGGAGGATTTCCCCTGGCAGGATGACGCCTGGATGGGCCAGAGGAATAAAAATTACAACCGACCCCTTTCCATATATGAAATCCATGCAGGTTCCTGGAAGTTTAAGGACCCGAAAGCAGAGGATTTGGCCCGGCTATATAATTATGAAGAACTTGCAAAACAGCTCATTCCCTACCTTAAGCAGATGGGTTACACACATTTGGAATTTTTGCCATTGTGTGAGCATCCGTTCGACGGTTCCTGGGGATATCAGGTGACCGGATACTTCAGTGCCACCAGCAGGTATGGAGATCCCCGGAAATTGATGCAGTTTGTTAATTTATGCCATCAGAATGGAATAGGGGTAATTTTTGACTTTGTTCCCGTCCATTTTGTGGCAGATGGATATGCTCTTGCAGAATTTGATGGTTTTCCACTTTTTGAAAAGGCAGGAAAGCAGGAGAGGTTCAGTGAATGGGGGACAGTCCTGTTTGACTATACCAAACCTTTCGTCCGTAGTTTTGTATTATCTGCACTGGATTTTTGGTGTGAAAAGTTCCATGCAGATGGGATTCGCTATGATGCGGTTTCCCATTTAATTTATGAAAATGGGGTCCACGGCGGAAAACTGAATCGCCCGGGCATTGCCTTTTTGCGGGGGGCAAATGCAGTCATTGGACAACGGCACCCAGAGGTCATGAAAATTGCAGAGGACTCCTCTTATTATCTCAAGGTGACTGCCCCTGTGGAATATGAAGGCCTTGGATTTGATTACAAATGGAATCTTGGCTGGATGAACGATACATTTGCCTATCTTTCCTGTGAGATCGACCGACGGGGGGCAGAACGGGAAAAGATTACCCATTCTATGGATTATTTTTATCAGGATTTGTTTCTTCTTCCACTCTCTCATGATGAAGTCGTTCACGGAAAACATGCCATTATTGAAAAAATAGCAGGCAACTATGAGGAAAAATTTCTTCAGCTGCGTTCACTATATCTGTTTCAAGTGGCACATCCTGGGAAAAAACTCTCGTTCATGGGCAACGAATTAGCGGAATTTAAAGAATGGGATCAGGCTGAACCGCTCAGTTTTTCGGTCCTGGAGTATCCTGCGCATGGCGCCTTTTATAAATATCTTGCTTGTCTGAACCACTTTTACAGTTGCCATCCTGCGCTTTACTGTGATGATTACCATCCGGGGTGTTTCCAGTGGCTCTCCTGTAGTTCGGATACAGTTTTCTGTTTTGAACGGAGGGCCGAGAATGGGCAATCCTTATTATGTGTTGTCAATTTTGGAAGGGATCCTGCGGTGTCTTTTGCTGTGCCAAATTCCGGGATTTATCAAAAAATATTTTCCACAGTCGACAGTGAGCAATGTGAAAAGAAAGGGATCCGGGCAAAAAAGACATCCGAGGGATATCGGCTTACCATTCAGCTAAGACCCTTTGAAAGCTGTATCTTTGAGAAAAAGGCGATAAAACGGAAGGGAAAACTTTCATAAATATTAAGATTCCCTTTCTTGTATCTTAAAAGCCTCTATGATACCATAGAAACAGAAAAAACTGGAAAGGGAGGAATCCGTGGTGTTAGTGGAATCATCGGAGGAATACCGGGTTTGTCATCCGGATTGGCCCATTGATTTGCTGCGTGTCACCGTTATGCACGACGAGCTGAGGCAAGAGCGGTATTTGCGCGTAAAGTTTCAAAATGTGGGGGAAAAGGTGATTTTATCTCTCCGTCTCCGTTTTTTCGTAGAAGTAGAACAGGAAGAAAAACCGTTGGAACTTGTGCATGCTTATCCTCAGCGCATTTCCCCAGGGGAGAGTGGAGGACTTTCCTATAGTATTGCGGTGGGAAACAGGCCTGTGCGAGGTGTTTTGATCCAGTTGGTCAGCGTGACCTATGCCGGCGGAGAGCGGGAAGAGACATTCTCTTCCGAGGGGATTGCCTATCAAACAGGAGAACCCATAGAACCGGAATATCGGATGGCGTTCCAATTTCTTGCCGGGCGGGCACAAACCATGGTGCTCGAGCGCGCGGTACACCGTTTTTATCCGGTTTCTCTGGACAATGGGGATTGGATCTGTTCTTGTGGACGCTACTGCCTGCAGGGGCAAGCCGTGTGTCCTCGATGTAACAGTGAAAAGAAAACCGTTTTCCATTTAGTGGAGAAAAAACGCCTGGAGTATACCAGGCAATGGCTGGAAAAAATCGACGAACAAAAGCTGCTCAAAGAAGAACAGAACATCAGAAAATTTGAACAGCGTAAATTGGAACACGGCCGTTTATACCGCCGGCGATTGATCCTGCTATCCTGTGTGCTGATTAGTCTTGCCGCTTTGGTGTGCAGCGGTTTATTATATTATACTAAAAGTTATTATCCAAATAAATTATACGAAAATGGGCTACAAGCTTTGGGACAGAGACGATATGGGGAAGCCTATATCTGTTTTTCCAAGGCTGGTAATTATCGGGACGCACCACAACAGGCGGCCCAGGCGGTCATCCTACGGGATCGGAAGTCTGTTGCCTATACCGGTGCGGATTTTGCAGCTGTTAATGCAGATGGGAGTGTAACGGTATTTTCCGACAATCCTGTTTTCCAGGCGGCGGCCTCCTGGACGGATATCGTTTCCCTGAGTGCGGGTAAGGAACACTTGGTTGGACTGCATTCCGACGGGACGGTAGTGGCCGTTGGTTCCAATGTTTATGGGGAATGTAATCTGGAAGACTTTTCGGATATTGTCTCCATTGATACCGGACCGTACCATACTGTTGGGCTTAAATCCGACGGGACTGTGGTCGCCGTCGGATACAGCAATAGTTTGAACCGGGTCTGTGATGTCGGCGAATGGAAGGGGATCGTCAGCGTTGCGGCAAGCGCTACGCAGACAATGGGCCTTACATCGGATGGAACTCTGGTGACTACAGCGGAGGAATCTTCCCTGGACGACGGGGAACATTACTTTGACATTGACTGCACGGGAATTACCTATGAAGTAGGGCTTACCCGTAAGCAGAAAGCACTGCTTGGCAGCGGAGAAGAATTTGCAAGCGGGGCTGTATTTGCAGCATGCGCCCAGGATGTCGGATATGCGGTGAATCCCTCGTACCGGGTGATCACCAGTGGTTCTGCCAACCCATTTTTGGAATTGCAGGATGTCCGTGAAATTGTCGTATCTGAAACAGGGGATGTTTTCTGTGTGACCGTACAGGGGACAGTCCGCAGTGGGGGAAAAGTTGCTTATCAACGGCAAATGGAAGCGTTGACCGGAATTGGAACAGGAAACTAATGGAGGAATTTTGATGCCGGGTCAGATGATGCATTTATATGTGGGGAATTGCCTTTGGCAAGAGCAGGGACTTCGGGGGAACCGGAGTCAGTTTTTGCTCGGATGTATTGCTCCGGATGGGGTCAACGCCAAAGGCTTTGCCCCCAAAAAGATACGGTGGCGCGCCCATTTGCGCGCTCGTGATCTGGGCGTCTGGAAAGAAAATGCCCTGCGTTTTTATCAAGGGCAGCAGGGGGTTATACCGTGGGAATACCTACTTGGGTATCTTGTCCATGTGTATACGGATATTTTGTGGGATGAACTTTTTAACCCCCAGTTGGAACGATCTATCCGTGCATTGACGCAGAATGAAGATAAAAGGAATTTTTTGCGTTGGAGCGAGCTGTTTTTGTTTGACCGTCTGGCCTGTTTTCAGGATTGGTGGAAGCACGGCGCCAGAAGGGAGTTTGCAAGGGCGAGAGCGCTCGATATCAATGGGATCAGCAGTACAATGATAGAACTTTTGCAAAAGGATACGCTTTTTTGGTACGCCAACACCATTGAGGAACAATATGGGACAGCTCCGCCATGCTTTGTCACACAAATACAAGCCGAGAACTTGGCAAGTGCTGTGATAGAGCAGGTGAATATTTGCGAGTAAAAAACAGAGGGCAGATGAGTCTGCCCTCTGTTTCTTTTACTCAGATACCTGGGAAGAGGTGGCCTGAGACACATTATTTTTACTGGTGATAAAGGAAATTTTTCCGCGGATTTTGGATTCGCTCATGCTTCGGAAGGATTTATCTACTTGGAGTTCATAAGTCCCGGTATTGTCATGGAAGAGAATGTGGCATTGCTGTACATTGTATTCCTCTGGAATGGATTGAATAATCTCATAAGCACTCTTGGCAAACAAGTCCTTGGAATCCCCCTTGGACGAAGAAGGAATGGAACTGGTCAGGCCATACAGCTGAATGCTGTAAATTGGTTCAGGTTTTTCCTTGTAGTTTTTGGCGACGAAATAGGTTTCTGTTTGGGTGCTGTAAGATTGTACTCCAGTCGAGAGGTTGTGGGAAACTTCCGTAACTTTTGCAGTCAGCGCTTCGATCTCATCGTTTTGGAAACTTCCGTCTTCAATGGTCTTGGTGTCCACAAAATAGGTCAGGGTTGAAAGGCTTTGTCGGTTGTTGGAGGTGTCGTCCTTTCGGTAAAGATACCCTGTATAGGACATCTCAAAGATATTATAGTTCACATCCCCCACAACATACTCCTCGCCATATTGTGCTCGGGCATATTGGTTCATTTTCTTTTCCGCGGTAGAATCACCAAATGGCACGCCGGTTACCAGTGTAATTCCAAGATAGGCGACTGTAATTAGGAAGACGGTTAAAAAGAAAAAAATCAGCTTTTTTATTAAACTTTTCACATCTGTCACAGTAACTATTCCCTGCCTTTCCCTGTGCCACGACAGGCACATGACTAAAAATCCCGGCTGCTGGGCATTTGGGCAAACCCGCTTGATACCGTCCTATCAAAAGTACCGGTATGGCCCAGAAGAGGGATATGGATGTAGCTGCTTTGAGTTATTATAGCATGATGCCAAAAAGCGTGCAATGATATGTGGCAAATTTGCCGGGTTGTTGGGGGTGCGTTTCGTATGGTAGACTTTATTTGGTAGCGAGGGAAGGTGATGGATCAATAGGACAAACTAGGAGAATGTTATGAGACTGATTGGAGAGAAAGTAACTTTACGGGATTTTCATAAAAAAGATATACAAAAAAGAATGTTTTGGGAAACAGAACAAACCGAATGGCAGCTGTGGGACGCCCCATGGGAATATGAGGCACAGAATAACCAGAATAATTTTGAATGGCTGGTGCAATACCGGAACCGATTAGAGCGTCAGGCGGAGGATCTGCTTACCGCTGGGGAGAAAACGCTGCGCCGTGGATTTGAGATAGAATTGACCGGGGGCAGCGGGGAATCCATCGGATGGTGCAATTCCTATTTCCTGAAAGATGATTTTATTCCCGCACCGGATGGGAAGCTGTTGGCAATTGGCATTGATCTACCCGATCCCAACACCAGGGGAAGGGGATATGGAAGCCAGGCGCTCACCTTATTTTTGAAATATTTGTTTGATGCAGGTTTTCAAGAGCTGTATACACAGACCTGGTCTGGAAACAAGCCAATGGTCAGTCTTGCCGCCCGTTTGGGATTTGAGGAGTGTGCACGTGGGATGGACGCCCGTCATGTCCGCGGAAGGAATTACGATGCACTCACATTTCGCCTGAAGAAAAGCAAATTTTTTCAAATGGATGGAATACCGGGGATAAATTAGTTCAAAATGCCAGACAGCCCGGACTTTCCTGTGGAAAGGCCCGGGCTTTTTCTGTTTTACCGGGGGATTGAAATTCCCCAAACAAACAGGCTACCTGCTGGATAAGACGTCGCTGACAGTGTCCTGCGCATCGCTGACAAGGTCTTCAGCGCCGCTCACTACATCGCTGACCATGTCTTCGGCGCCGCTGATGACATCGTTGACGACTCCGCCGGAACTTGTCATGGAAGAGGAGTTTTTATCGTCCCCCATACATCCTGCCAGCATGGACGAGCACATCAGCGCGGCTGCGGCCAAAGCAAGCATCTTTTTCATGGAATACCCTCCTTTGATTCGGCTATAAAAACGGAAAAAACCGTTTTCGGAGATAGTGTTCCACAAAAAAGAACAATCATGAAAAATAAAAATATTTTTATTTTTTATTCTATCTATTCGTAAAATAGTCATAATCGTTTCAAAACAATTTCTTTCTTTTTTGGCACTATTGTGGTATAATAAAGATACAACCAAAGAGTTGCAGGATACCTGTTAAAAAGGATCCTGGAAAATTCACACGTGCATGTATTGCCGTGTCAAAAAGGGGCTGGATCTATGAACATTACTATCACTGGAAGAAAAATTTCAATCAAAGACCGCTTCAGAGAAAGAGTTGAGAAAAAGCTCAACAAGCTTGACAAGTTTTTTGGAGCAGAAGCGGAAGCACAGGTGACATTGAGCTATCTGAAAGACCAGTTTACTGTTGAAATTACGATCCGGAATACCCGTAATTCTATGATATTCCGTTCTGAAAAGACAACGGGGGATATGTTTGACTCCCTGGAAGCAGCTGCTGATTCCATTGTCCGGCAAATTGTGAAAAATAAAGGGAAGTTGGAAAGCAGAATGCGTGCAGGAGCCTATACAGATGCCGCATTCCTTGCACAGGAGGAACGCGAAGAGGAACTGGACGAGCCGCATGAGTACAAAATTGTCAGAAGCAAGCGGTTTGCTGTCAAGCCCATGGAAGTGGAAGAGGCTATTTTACAGATGAACATGCTTGACCATGAATTTTTCATGTTCCGAAATATACAGACCGAAGAAATCAATGTCGTCTACCGGCGGCACAATGGGGATTATGGCCTGCTGGAACCAGAAGATTAAATGGATAAACGTTTGCCTATCAATTTAAGTCCAAATACTGAAAATAGAGGCCCGGGGAATGGTTCCCCGGGCCTCTATTCGTGGGTATGAAGAATGTAAGAGGATAGAAAGTTGTCAAAATCAGTGGGAAAAGGCCATGTACTTTTGAAAGACCGGCAAAATGCCAATTCCGTTTTCCCGTTGTGAGGACAGCTGCATAATATCATGCCCGGGAAAAGTATTTCCTTCGATCAATTCTGGCCCATCATTGGTCATTGCAACATCCCATGCAACATAACGGATTTGCGGGACCACTGTAGCAGCCTGTTTGCACAGCTCAATGGCTTTATCAAACATTGGTACAGTAAAACCCACAATAGGTTTCCCAATCATTGGATGAGTATCGTAGGTGATGAGATCCTTGTCCTCACCCGCCTTTATAATGGTGCCCGTAGTACTGTCAATCAGCGCAGACATGCCGCCGCTGTTAAGATTGTCGACAAATGAACCGTGATTCCCAATTCTAATAGAGGAAAACACAACATCGGCAATGCCATCCTCTTTGAGAATGGTAACAATGCGCAGGGTATTGACCGAATTTGGATAGATAGCGGAAATATCCTCCTGCTGTTCGATGACCTGCTCAATCAGAGTACGGCCGGATTCTGTCAAAAACCGGTACATATCTTGAGCATCGAGAAAATCGGATAGTGAAGTTTTCAGTACGCCTCTACCACAAATCCCATCTGCTGGTTTTGCGATCACTGTCGGATGACGTTCAAGGAAATCTGCAAATTCATTGACAGATGACTTTTTCAAATCAATAGATTCTCTGTGGATAAAAGAAGAAAATTTCTGATTAAACTGCGCTTTGTCTTCAAAAAGATATGTATAGTCCGGATTGTTAAAACACCGAACAGCCTGGTTGTTTTTTCCACGGGTCAAATAAGTAGCCCGCTGAGCGGCATTTAGTCGATAAAACTGAAAAAGGTCATAGTCCGCATACCCTGCAAGATAACAAAATCCACACCAGACCATATCTACAAATAGAACCACACGGTTTTTCCCGGTACGTTCATGAATTTTACCCACAGTATGGAACATGTTTTTGTAATCCATGTCCGCAATTCGCCGTACCAGATAAGAAAAATTCATTCCTAATTCCTCCACCCAGTTTTCCATCAGCTAATAACCGGAAAAGCATTTTTGTGGTTTCCGGTGTCCTTCAGCTATTTTATTTATATATTATATGAGCGTTTTTTCTAAACAATTATATATTTATTATCTCGCAAACTCCAATTTTCGACAATAGTTTACAGAAAAAAATCACATAATATTCACATTGTCCGTAATGGACAAAAATATTTTTCATCTCTAAACCAGGCTAGAAAAAATTATGGTTTCCTTTTTGTGTGAATTATACAGGTTTTTGTGGCGAAAAAAGCGGAAAACTGCGATTTTGCAGTAATTTTTTCAAAAAAGGTCTTTCTTTTTCGTCCGTCTTGTTATAGAATACATAGAGTAGCGCAGCGCATTTGTTGTGTCGGGTACATAACAGATGCGCTTTGCCGTCCTGTCTTGTTCATTGGGAAACAGAAGATGTGACGGCTATCTTTAGAAATATATGGATATCATGGTGTGGCAGCCGGGTGTCTATATAGGAGGGAAATTCAAATGATCGAGGTAAAGAACCTCACCAAAAAATACGGCGACAAAAATGCCGTCAACGACATTTCGTTCACCGTCAATCAAGGTGAGATCCTGGGATTTCTGGGGCCAAACGGCGCGGGAAAATCCACCACTATGAATATCCTGACCGGCTATCTCTCTGCAACATCGGGTTCCGCAGTTGTGGCAGGGTATGATATCCTGGAAGACCCGATTGAAGCGAAAAAGCATATCGGGTATCTCCCGGAGCATCCGCCGCTTTATATGGATATGACGGTGAAGTCTTATTTGGGCTTCATCTATGACCTGAAAAAGGTCAAGCTCCCCAGGGCGAAACATATCAAACAGGTATGTGAGTTAGTGGGGATTACGGAAGTTTATAACCGCATTATCAAAAACCTATCAAAAGGATACCGCCAGCGTGTTGGTTTGGCGCAGGCTTTGATTGGAAATCCGGACGTCCTGATCCTTGATGAACCGACGGTTGGGCTGGATCCCAAGCAGATTATTGAAATTAGAAACCTGATTAAACGTCTGGGCAAGCGGCATACGGTAATTCTGTCCTCCCATATTTTGTCGGAAGTACAGGCGGTCTGTGAACGTGTGATTGTCATCAATCGCGGAAAATTAATTGCAGATGATACACCGGACAATTTGTCCCGTTCTATGTCCACGGACCATAAATTACGTGTGCGGATTGAAGGGCCTCATGCGGAAGTTATGAAGACCCTGCAAAAAATCCCCTGTATGCTGGAAGTTGTCGATTTAGGTGAAAGGGAACGTGTTGAGGGGAAACCCAGCTTTGTGCATGAGTATTCCCTGGAAGCAGAAGCGGGCCTTGATATCCGCAGGGAACTGTTTAAACGCATGGCCGAACGCGGATGGGCAATTTTGAGCTTGCGTTCTTCCGAGCTTACACTGGAAGAAATCTTCCTGGAGCTGGTTGACGATGATGCAAAACACGGAGGTGGCAAGGCATGAGTGCAATAATGCGCCGGGAACTCTCGGCCTACTTTACATCCCCTATCGGGTATATTTTCCTCTCTGTCTTCTATATTTTTGCGGGATTTTTCTTTTTTACCGGGACGCTGGTCAGCTCCAGTACAGATATGACAGGGGTGTTTTCCGGACTGTCCACGATTACAATGTTTTTAATCCCCATTTTGACCATGAGACTGATGAGCGAAGATAAAAAACAGAAGACAGATCAGGCGCTTTTGACGGCGCCGCTCAACCTGTTTTCCCTGGTGCTTGGCAAGTTTTTAGCGGCCTTGATTGTATTTGCAATGGGCCTTGTGATCACTGTTGTGTTTGCGGCAACAGTTTCCTTTTTCGCAGCTCCGGACTGGGCGGTTGTGTTCGGCAATTTTGTCGGCTCCCTGTTTTATGGCTCCGCGCTGATTTCGATCGGGCTGTTCATTTCCTCCCTGACGGAAAATCAGATGATTGCGGCGGTGGGTTCCTTTGCCGTCATGATTGCCCTTAATCTGATTGACGCTGTAGCAAGCCTGATGCCAAACCAGTTTTTACAGGATTTGGTTCTTGGGATTTCGTTCTACCAAAGATACACCGATTTTACCACTGGAATTTTCAATTTTGCGAATATTATCTTCTTCCTCAGTGTGTGCGCGGTCTTTTTGTTCCTGACCACTCGCGTGCTTGAGAAGAGAAGATGGAGCTAGGGGGATTTTTGGTTTCAATGAAACAGAAAAAAGAAGTACAAAACGGGAAAAAAGCGGGCAAAAAGAGCCTGCTGAAAAGCCGAAAATTCAAATATGGCGGTTTTGTAACCCTGTTTACCGTGATTTTCCTGGTAGCAGTGGTGATTCTCAATGTCATTGCAACCGCCCTTGTCGACCGTTACCCTTTGACGTTGGATTTGACCTCTACGGATGCCTATGAACTTTCAGCGGATTCTTCCGGTTATGTTCAAGGGTTGGACAAAAAAATCCAGATTGATGTATTAACCGATAAACAGTCTTTGCGCAGTGCGGGCAGTTATTTTGTCCAGGTGGACGAAATTATTAACCAGTATGCAAAACTCAACAGTAACATCACAGTCAACTACATAGACATTGTAAAAAACCCGGCTTATGCAAGCAATTATCCCAATCAGGATGTTTCAGAATATGATATTGTTGTAAGCTGCGGACAGGATCGCGTGAAAGTAGTCAGTATTGCCGACATGTTTAACATGGATACCTCTTCTGGCAGTATTGCCATTACCTCATCCAAAGCGGAAAAAGTAATGACAAGTGCCATTATGAGTGTGGCGTCCGACGAAAACTACAAAGTGGCTATTATGACAGGACATGAGGAACTCTCATCCAGCGGGTTCCAAAGCTTTTTAAGTGAGAACGTCTATGATGTTTCCACCTTGAATCTGGCCACAGACGAGATCCCGGAGGATACCAACCTGGTAGTCATTGTCGCACCAATGAGGGATTACTCGGAAGACGAACTGAAAAAGATTGACCGTTTCCTTGACAACAACGGAAAGTTTGGAAAGAACGTCATGTATGTTGCAGATACCTCTCAACCGGAATCCCTGCCAAACTTGGATGCATTTTTGGCTGAATGGGGAATCAAGGTCAACCCTGGTGCAGTTTATGAGACGGACAGTTCCAAAGTGTTCAATTATCAGCGCTATTTTGTCATTACCGACTATGCAGAGGACACATATTCCGCAGATTTTAAATCGGCAAACCGTCTGGTTGCGCTGCCCAGCAGCCGTCCTCTGGAAGTACTGTTTGAAACGGGGAACAGCAGAAGAACGACAACCCTTCTTCAATTTAGCGCTACAGCCGGAGTTGCTCCTGCCGATGCAGGCGTGGACTTTGATTTTGATGGAAATGTAACAGGAAGCCCATTCCCAGGGGTCGTGCTCAGCACGCAGACGACTTATGACGGGACCACTCAGCAGAATTCCAACGTTATTGTTGCGGGTTCGACTTCATTTATTAGCTCTGATCTAATTTCAAGCACTTCCATTGCAAACGGCGAGTATTTGATCAATTTGCTCAATACACTGACAGAACGTAAAAATGTGGTGGATATTGTCTCCAAAGAGCTTGGAGGTACCGCCTTGAGCATGACACAGAACCAGACAACAACGCTGGCAGTCACTTTTATTGCAATCGTTCCCTTGATTGTACTGATCTGCGGTGTTGTGATTTGGCTGCGCAGGAGGAACCGGTAAACTATGGCTTTGAAAAAGAGAACCAGAAATCTTTTGATCGCCCTGGTTGTAGTGATCGTGTTGGCTGGAGCATTGGCA